>JAEEGK010005990.1_pt1 | contig 29307 bp, 18 predicted proteins | sample 8958771 | NCBI WGS metagenome assembly JAEEGK01 (sample SAMN16246547, study PRJNA631951) | gut metagenome | biome: gut microbiome; feature: rumen; material: SC-attached | host: Bos | place: Iran: Karaj | collected 2018-10 | reverse complement strand
CACAAATTATCATTAATAGTCATGAATTCTTGATAATTACATGGCAATTCATGTTTGACAATTAGTATTGATTATCATGAATACCACTTTCAGTGGCAATTATTAGTGGTTACCTTGTACCCATCAACCCATTTCTGAAAATCTTGCAACATACCATGAACAGGCTTAATATACAACATTGACACGCTTCCATTCAAATTCTTTTTCTCTATTCATAAACTCATGCAAACAACAGAACCACTATTTTTTGACTATTACCCATATTGGAAAAATTGTTATATGCGATTTTTTTCGTATCTTTGCAAGTTTTAAAACTATACTAATATCGATGCAAAACATTAGAAATATTGCCATTATTGCACATGTCGACCATGGTAAGACCACCCTCGTTGACCGTATGTTGCATCAGGCACAGCTTTTCCGCGAGAACCAAGAAACCGGTGAACTCATCCTCGACAACAACGACCTCGAGCGCGAACGCGGCATCACCATCCTCTCCAAGAATGTATCCATCCGCTACAAAGGTTACAAGATTAACATCATTGATACCCCTGGCCACAGCGACTTTGGTGGCGAAGTGGAGCGTGTACTGAACATGGCTGACGGCGTGCTACTGGTTGTGGACGCTTTCGAAGGTCCCATGCCTCAGACCCGTTTTGTATTGCAGAAAGCCATCGAGTTGGGGCTGAAGCCCATCGTGGTTATCAACAAGGTGGATAAGCCCAACTGCGACCCTGAGCTGACCCAGGAGGCTGTGTTCGACCTTATGTTCAACCTCGGTGCAACCAACGACCAGCTGGATTTCCCCACCGCCTACGGCTCGGCAAAGCAGGGCTGGATGGGCGCTGACTGGAAGAACCCCACGGAGGACATCTCTTACCTCATGGACTTGATTATTGAACATATCCCCGCTCCACGTGTGGAGGAGGGAAACACCCAGATGATGCTTTCGTCGTTAGATTACAGCAGCTACCTCGGACGTATCGCCGTGGGTCGTCTGAACCGTGGCACCCTGCAGGCTGGACAACCTATCATCCTCGCCAAGCGCGCCCACCAGGCTATGCCTGGAGATAATAAATCCGAGGCGGCAACAGAGAATGGCTCTGGCAACTCACCCGCTCAATTCATCCATACCAAGGTCAAAGAGCTCTACACCTTCGAGGGACTCGGCAAAGAGCGCACCAAGAACCCCGTCGAAGCCGGTGAGATCTGTGCCGTACTGCTCGACCTCGACAAGAACGTCCTTTTCGAAATCGGCGACACTATCTGCGACAACGAAAACCCCGAGCCGTTGCCTCCCATCAAGGTCGACGAGCCTACCATGAGCATGCTCTTCACCATCAACAACTCGCCTTTCTTTGGCAAAGAAGGCAAATTTGTCACCAGCCGCCATCTGCGCGACCGCCTCTTCAAGGAGTTGGAAAAGAACCTCGCCCTGCGTGTCGAAGAGACCTCCTCACCCGACTCCCTGCTCGTATACGGGCGTGGAATCCTGCACCTCTCCATTCTTATCGAGACCATGCGGCGCGAGGGTTACGAGCTACAAGTGGGACAGCCCAAGGTCATTATCAAAGAGATTGACGGCAAGAAATGCGAGCCTATTGAACAACTAACGGTACTGGTGCCCGAGGAATTCTCCAGCAAAGTGATTGATGTGGTGACCCGCCGCAAGGGTGAAATTGGCACCATTGACACCAAAGGCGACCGAGTGCAGTTAGACTTTATGATTCCTTCCCGTGGCATCATCGGCCTCCGCAATACATTGCTTACCGCCACCAACGGCGAGGCTATCATCGCCCACCGTTTCTCCGGCTTCGAACCTTGGAAGGGTGAGATGGACGACCACAAGATGGGCGCCCTCATCGCCAAAGAGACCGGCGAAGCCACAGCATATAGTATCAGCAAGTTGCAAGACCGCGGACCCTTCTTCATCGAGCCCGGCGAACATGTCTATGCCGGACAAGTAATCGGCGAGAGCCTTCGTCCCGGCAACGACATCGTCATCAATGTCGTTACGGCCAAGAACTTGACCAACATGCGCAGCAAGAGTGCCGACGACAAATCGACAACCATCCCCCCCATCAAATTCTCATTGGAAGAGGCCATGGAATACATCCGCGACGACGAATACCTTGAGATTACCCCCTCCAGCCTGCGCATCCGCAAGATCATCCTCGACGAGATCGAGCGCAAACGCGCCCGCATCGCCGCCGGATACAAGGACGAATAAAGCGGACACAATAATAGTGCCTGTCGAGCGTTATCTAACAAAAAAGTATTATGACAGAAAAACAACTCAACAGCTATCGGTTGACCTCATTAGAAGAACCAACCGATGAAATGCTTTCCTGCATTATGCGCGAGGCGGCAGAAGAGGCCACCTCCCGATGGGAAAAAGCCCGAAAGGCCTATTTCGATGAATTAAACAGGATGGCACAACAAGCCATTGCCGCAGCTGGTCTATGACTACTAATACCCATAGACCAGTATTGATAGTCATAGCCGGCCCTAACGGCTCGGGGAAAACCACTATTACCTCAAAGATATTGAAGCACGAATGGCTGGAGGATTCAGTATATATTAATCCAGACCAAGTAGCGCAAGAGCATTTTGGAGACTGGAACTCACCCGAAGCCGTAAGGCAAGCGGCTGTTTATTGCTCTGAATGGAGGGAAAAGTGTCTTGAGAAACGGCAAAGTTTAATCTTCGAAACAGTATTCTCCGTACCGGATAAAGTCGATTTCATAAAACGCTCCATACAAGCGGGTTTCTTTGTGCGCCTATTCTTTGTATGCACAAATTCTCCAGAGGTAAATGCTGCCCGTATTGCAAAGCGTGTAATGGAAGGTGGACACGATGTTCCTATCACAAAGATAATCTCTCGCTACCAAAAGTCAATAGCCAATTGCATCGTAGCCTCGCATTTTACTGATAGGACTTACATCTATGACAATTCCGAAAATGGTCGCGAAGCCCAATTACTATTCAGAATGTCTAAAGGTGCTTTGACAAAACAATATGTAACGGATATTCCCTCATGGGCACTGCCCATACTTCCATATAATCAATAATTTTTCCATTTTTCGCCTATTCCATAAATACCGAATTAGATTTTGTCTTTTTTAAACCAGCACACAGATGGAACATAATGATATCAGAACACTTGCTGCACTCTCCATTGTCAAGGAGCTTTATGATGAGAAACGGGATAAATATGATATAATTGCCGAAATGGTGAAAACCATCATCATTATACAATCCTGTCAATCATTCTCTTTAGATGAAATTTGCGAAGCCCTAAGAAAAGAGACATGTGGCTTACAAATGCCTAGTTCTGTGGTCAAAAACGCACTAAAAAAATTAGAGAAAAATATTACCTTCTCTAAAGCTAACGGCACCTATACTTTAACTACACCATTCCCAAATGATGAAGTCATTTCTATCAATACTAAATATAAAAGAGGACAATCTGAAATTGATAACATAATAAACAACCTATTTCAGTATATTGAAAAAAAAGGAAGCCACACATTACTGGATGAAGAAAAAAAACAACTACAAGAATCATTTCTATTCATTCTTTTAGACGAGGGGAACACTAACAGAAAGTATTCTGCAGAAGTAAGTGCTTTCATTATCAGCCAAGAAAACAATGCGGATTTTATTGCTAATCTCAATGCACTACGTGAGAGTTTAGTAATATATCAAGGACTATCCTACAATGCCGACAACAAAAACGTGCTACCTTTTGAACGGCCTGTAAAAATATTCATTGAGCAGGAGATATTGTTTCACGCAGAAGGTCTACATGGAATTCTTTACAAAGATTTATTTGAAGATTTTTACAATTTGGTAGATGAAATAAATAGATTTTCATATAAAAACAGGAAAAAACATCTAATATCTCTTTGTTATTTTCCTGAAACCAGACAAGATATCGAGCAATACTACAGTAGAGCTGAAGACATTGTAAGTCACCGCGCGCATCTTGATGAGTCACGCACTGCTATGGTTGAAATTGTCAATGGATGCAAGACACCATCAGATGTCCAACAAAAAAGGACTCGGTTTTTCTATAATTTAGAACATAGAGGAATAAAGCAAGATGACATTTCATTTGACCCAACTAACGCAAACATGTCTAAATACAATATAACTTGTATTGAAGATATAGACTCTGATGACCCAACTGAGAGCGCAAAAATATACAATATTACCCAGATGCTCTCAAAAATAAATTATGGGAGGAGAACATGTGGGTCTGGCAATTTTCAAAAAATCGAGGTCATGCTTCTTACTGGTAAAAGCAAAACCAGAGATATTAGTAGACAAAATACAAAAGATAATGAAACACAACTTGCATTAACACTTAATTATCTGACTAATCGATTTTGGTTTGCCACCAATAAAGGTGTATTCTCTGGTGAAACAACACCTAAAAATTTGAAGGTTCTCAATCTGGCACGTATTTCTTATAGCAAACAGCACAATAGTATACTATATGACAATTACAAAAAATTGAAAAACATGGTGGACAATGGGGAGATGACAATTGCAGAGGCCAATCAAACCATTATTGATATTAATACAAAATTCATGACTCCTGAAACCGTCAACTCTGATATGCTAAACGATGACAATAGTATTTTTTCAATCTTCACTCCTGACACTCTTGAAAGGGTTTCTGCCGAACGGGAACGGGAACGGATCAATGCAGAAGAAGAAATAACAAAAAGAGACTGGGCTATTTCGAATTTAATTGAAAATCAAAACAATGCACAATATAAAGAATACAAAAAAACATTCATGATTATCAATACAATAGGAGAAAATATGTAAAAAAGCAGTTGTGCTGTAAATGGCTCAAAGCCATTTCTATACTTTTTTTATATTTGACTTTAAACGCAGCGGTCTCTCTACTCAAACTCCTTCCCACTGAGAAAACGTTTTTAGTGATTATATACGTTGCCATTAATCTTATTCTAACACTAGTATTATTATTAATCAAATCTGCTCCTCTCAAAACTTACACACAATTTGTATTATGCAACAAGAATCGACATGATTTTATCCGGGAGATTATTATAAAATATAATACAAAAAACAAGCGCCCAGTTTTCTCCCCTACTACTATTGAGAAAGTTTTGAATCAAGATTCATGTTGACAAACAGCACAATGGAGCGTTTGCGCATACTGGCCGAGTCGGCCAAGTATGACGTGTCGTGTTCGTCGAGCGGCACGGTGAGGCGAGGCAAGCAGGGCATGGTAGGCAACACTGTGGGAGGGGTTGGCATCTGCCATTCGTTTGCCGACGACGGTCGTTGTATCTCGCTACTGAAGGTGATGCTGACTAACTACTGCATGTACGACTGTGCCTATTGCGTCAACCGCCGCTCGAACGACATCAAGCGTGCCACATTGTCAGTGTCGGAGCTGGTAAGTATTACCATGGAGTTCTACCGTCGCAACTATATCGAGGGTTTGTTCCTTTCGAGCGGTGTGGTACGCAACCCCGATTACACAATGGAACGCCTCGTAGCCATTGTTCGCGATTTGCGCACGGTACACGGCTTCAACGGATACATCCACCTGAAGAGCATCCCCGGAGCCTCACGGGAGCTGCTGAACGAAGCAGGACTCTATGCCGACCGTATGAGCGTGAACATCGAGATTCCCCGTGAGGAGTCGCTCAAACTGCTGGCTCCCGAGAAGGATCACCAGAGCGTATTCCAGCCGATGAAACTGATACAACAAGGCGTGCTGGAGAACAAGGAGGATCGCCGTCGATACCGCCATGCGCCACGCTTTGTGCCAGCAGGGCAATCGACCCAGATGATTGTGGGTGCCACCCAAGACAGCGACCGCGACATACTGACTATGTCGTCTGCACTTTACGGTCAGCCCACCATTCGGCGTGTGTACTATTCAGGCTATATCAGCGTGAACACCTACGACTCACGTCTGCCTGTGCTAAAACAGCCGCCTTTGGTGAGGGAAAACAGGCTTTACCAAGCCGACTGGCTACTACGGTTCTACCACTTCAAGGTGGAGGAGATTGTAGACGACCTGCACCCCAATCTCGACCTTGAACTGGATCCCAAACTGGCATGGGCACTGCGCCATCCGGAGGCCTTCCCTATTGACATCAACACCGCCGACTATGAATGGCTACTGCGCGTGCCAGGATTAGGCACCAAGTCAGCATGGCTCATCATCAATGCCCGCCGTTCCTGTCGCCTCACCTCCGAGCACTTGAAGAAGATGGGCGTGGTGATGAAGAAAGCCAAGTATTTTATCACCTGCCACGAACTCACCGCCTCAACCCTGCAACCCCTGCGCGGCATCAACGAGCTGAGTCCAGAACGGTTGCGGCCACTACTCATATCGCCACGCCAGCAAAGATTGGCCGAACAGGAAAAACAGCTGACCTTAAACTTCAATGACTGAACGAGAACGGCAGTTAATGTATAACGACTAACACATTAACGCATTCAAGCATTCAATGGTTTACACTTTCGACGGGACAATGGATGGGCTGCTGACAGCTGTGTTCGATGCTTTTGAACGGCACGAACAGCCAGAGGCATTGCTAACAACAGGTGATGCCCTGCCTTTGTTTTGCGACGGAATGCACGAAGTAGTTACCGATGAGACAAGAGCCCAGCGCGTGTGGACAGGATTGGAGAAACGATTAAGCAGAGAGGCATTAAGGCTCATCACCGTCAGCTGGCTGTCGGAGATGCAAGAACTCAACAATCCGCTCTTCATGTACATCTTCAAGACCTTCCAACAACCCGCTGAAAAGCCAAGTATCGAGCGCAATTTTGCCGACCCCGACGTGCTTTCGGTTACCAACATCGCCCGCAAGGTGCTACACGAGCAGCTGCGCATGAAACAATTCGTCCGTTTCCAGAAAGCCAAGGACGGCACCTATCTTGCCGTTGTCTCCCCCGACCACAACGTGCTGCCGCTTATCATTGACCATTTTGCCGACCGTTTCCGCGACCAACCGTGGATGATATACGATGCCCACCGCCATTATGGCTATTATTACGAAGGCTCAGGGCATCCCGTCCACATCACCTTCGAAAACGAATCTGAGGTTCCTTTCAGCCTTTCCGACGGCAAGCTAAACGACGATGTGCTCAGCAACGACGACCACTTGTTTCAAGACCTTTGGCGCACCTACTTCAAAGCCATCTGCATCCGCGAGCGCATCAACCCCCGCAAACAACTGAGCGACATGCCCCGCCGCTACTGGAAATACATGACAGAAAAGCAATGAATGAGTGTGCCAATTCGTTAATCGAAACACTCATTAACACATTAACCCCTTCAAGAATCAAGGCTCCACCCAATCACCATTCTCCTTGATAAGGTTGATAAGTTCTTCCACGGCGTCGGCTTGGGGGATGTCGCGCTTGACGACCTGACGGCCTTTGTAAAGGGTTATCTTGCCCACACCTTGGCCTACATAGCCGTAGTGCGCGTCGGCCATCTCGCCGGGGCCGTTGACGATGCAACCCATGACGCCAATCTTGACGCCCTTGAGATGCTGGGTGCGTGCCTTTATCTGCTGTAGGGCCTGCTGGATGTCGTACTGCGTGCGGCCGCAGGAGGGACAGGCGATGTATTCACACTTGCTGATACGTGCCCCAACGGCTTGAAGGATGCCGTAGGCTACGGGAATCTCCTCGACGGGGTCTTCGGTGAGGGAGACACGGATGGTGTCGCCGATGCCGTCAATAAGCAGTGCCCCGATACCGGCGGCACTCTTGTAACGCGCTTCCATCGCATCGCCCGCTTCGGTGACGCCAAGATGGATGGGATAGTCCATACCGAGGGCGTGCATCTTCTCGACAAAGAGGCGTGTGCTCTGCACCATCACCTGCACATTGCTGGCTTTCATGGAGAAGACCAGTTGGTGGTAGTCCTGCTCGCGGCACACCTGGGCAAACTCGATGGCGGACTGAGCCATGCCCTCGGGGGTGTTGCCGTAACGGCTCATAATGCGTTCGCTGAGCGAACCGTGGTTGGTGCCAATGCGCATGGCGGTGTGGTGCTGCTTGCATATCTCAATGAGGCGCGACATCTTCTCCCCTATCCGTTTCAGCTCGTCGGCATACTCCTGTTCAGTGAAGTGGGTCTTGCCGGTATTGCGGTCGGTGTAGTTGCCGGGATTCACGCGCACCTTTTCGACGATGGTGGCAGCTGTCTCGGCAGCAAGGGGGTTGAAATGAATGTCAGCCACAAGTGGGACAGTGCAGCCGCGACGAGCCAGCTCGTTCTTGATGTTATAAAGGTTCTCCGCCGCCTTGACATCGGGGGCAGTGATGCGCACCAGCTCGCACCCTGCCTCGACGAGGCGCAGTGTCTGTTCAACAGTGGCTTGGGTGTCCATGGTGTCGGTGTTGGTCATGGACTGGACTCGGATGGGGGCACCTCCGCCTAAGGTGAGGTCGCCTACATGTATCAGTGTGCTCATGGGGTTTTTCTTTTTCGGAGGGTTCAGATTATTCGGAGTATTCGGAACAATCAGAATAATCGGATTGCTTTTCTTATCATTGATTATTATTGGGTTATCATCTTGGAATTAAAGTACGGTCTTGCCTATCTCAACCCTGTATATTGTCATAATATTCGTCAACGTACTGGTGCAACATGTTGCAAAACTCGTCCACAGTCATGTGGTCCTCTTGCGACACTCCTGTTGTCATAGCCAACGGGGCTTGATGCACAGCCGATTGTCTCGCGTACACAGCCTCTGGCTCACAAACCGACGGAAATGACAGGTTTTTTTTGTCTTGTTCATTCATGGTTAATCGCTTTATCTTAGTAACGCACTACAAGTGTTATTATTGTTTCGCCAGAAAAAAGGTCAGTTCTTACCTTTCGCCTTGATATACACTTCGGTGGCACCGGCACCGTAGAGCGACATGGGTGCATCGACGTACTGCACATTGTCGTACATATCAAGCTCGTTGTGTATCTCGGTCTTTAGCACTCCGCGACCCACGCCGTGGATAAACACCACCTTCTTAAAGCCGTTGAGCAAAGCATGATTCAAGCAGGTGCGGAAGAAACGCTTCTGCAACTCGTGCTTCTCAATGTCGCTGAGCCGTTCGGGATGGTCCGTCAACGCTTCGATATGGAGATCCACCTCGGCCTCGCCCGGACGGGTCATATACTGCAAAAGCACATTCTCATTCAGCTTCTGTGCATTGTGCGACTGCACCTGTTCTAACCGTGCCTTCAACTTTTTCACCTGGTCTTGCAGACTTGCCACTTGCGACCGCAGGCGCACATTCTCCTCGCGCAACTTGTCGACATCGTCGTCATCCGCCGAGCCCGTGAACTTCTCCTTCAGTTTGCGGTTCAGCTCCGCCTCCTTGGCTGCGGCTTTCGATTCGGCTTCGGCTGCGCGCTTGGCCTCTTCGGCAGTAGAGAGCTCGCCCGGCACATCCTGATTGAACACCTTGGCCACGCCCTTCTGGTCGGCCATGCGAATAAGCTCATTTGGCGGCATGGGCATGTCGAAGCCCGTGTCGTCGCGCACAAAGATGAAATCGTTGGTGATTTTGGTGACCACTCCGCCACCGATACTGTTGAGGAACTTAACCTTATCCCCTATTTGAAATTTGGTCATATCATTAAAGTGAAAAGTGAAAGGTGAAATGATTTGTAAACATACTATTTCTCAATCAATCAACTCATCGGCCAGCTGCTTAAAATCGATGCCGTCGAAGTTACCGCTCGACATCATAAGCAGATTCATTGCCTGATTGCCTGATTGCTTGAATGTTTGAATGACTGCATCCACCATTTGTTTGGAATCGGTAAACACCCGCACCTTGTCGTTGGCAAAGGAGGCCTTCACCTGTTCGGGGTCGAGGTTGGGCAGTTTCTTCAGTTGCAGTGCATGCTGGCTGTAGTAGACAAAGGGAACATCCGCATTATCCATGGTACCAGCATATTGCTTCAGAAATTCAGTCGTAAGGCTGCTGAAAGTGTGCAGCTCCATGCACGCCACCAATAGGCGGTTGGGATACTGCTCCCGCATGGCTGAGATGGTTGCACGGAGTTTCGATGGGGCATGGGCGAAATCCTTATACACCGCACAACACTCCGTCTTCTTCACCAGCTCTAACCGCTTGCTGGCCCCGGCGAAACTCTGAATCGCTTCATAGAACCTCTCATCGCTGATTCCAAGAGCGTTACACGCATATCTTGCAGCTGTAAGATTAAGCAGATTATGTCTGCCGAATACCTTCAACGGAACAGGTGCAAAAGCATCTGGTAACAAACACGTTACACCATTTTCGACCTTATGGTCCGGCACATCATAGGGCTGTTTTGTGATATCCTTGCGCTGGTTTTTCAGCGCCACGTCGCGCACTTCGGGGTCATCATTGCAATAAATCAGCCTACCACCTGGTTCTATGAGATTTACAAACTGGGCAAACTGATCCTTATAAATATCAAATGTCGGGAAGACGTTGATATGATCCCACTCAATGCCAGTGACAATCGCCACATGAGGCTTGTACAGGTGGAACTTAGGGCGACGGTCAATAGGCGAAGTCAGATATTCATCACCCTCCAACACCATCACCCGTGCCGTCTCGCTAAGGCGCACCATCACCTCAAAGCCTTCAAGCTGAGCACCTACCATATAGTCGGCCTCCACGCCGCAGTGTTGCAGCACATGCAGTATCATGGCGGTGGTGGTGGTCTTGCCATGGCTGCCGCCAATCACCACACGGGTCTTCTCCCTCGACTGCTCGTAGAGGTATTCAGGATAGCTATAAATCTTGATACCAAGCTCTTGCGCACGCAGCAGCTCTGGATTGTCCTTGCGGGCATGCATCCCCAGCACGATGGCATCGAGGTCGGGGGTGATGCGCTCGGGATGCCAGCCGTAACTGTCTGGTAACAAGCCATAACGTTGCAGACGACTCTTTGCGGGGTCGAAAATCTCGTCGTCGGAACCCGTCACGTGGTACCCTTTCAGATGCAGGGCGATGGCCAGATTGTGCATCGCGCTGCCACCGATGGCTATAAAATGTACATTCATATTCGATAATTCGTTAATTCGTCAATTCGTTAATTCGTGAGTTTTAGATGCGCCAAGGACTAACACATTCACGCCTTCACACATTCCCTCGTTCTCAACAATAATTCTTTGGGGAAATAAATATAATATTTTGTCACCTGTTTTTCGAGGAAATGACGGTCAAGCTGGTCAGATGCATCACCGATGTCGCGGCACGTTCCATCCTTAAACAGAACGCGGATTTCCTGGTCGTTATAGTCGTAGGCGTGGTTGCTCAGAATGCCCGTGTTGACAAAGAACTCGCTCTCGTGCGGCTCAAGGTCGTAAAGGAGCTGGGTCTGTGTGCGGAAGGTCTCCACCACCTCTGGCTCAAAGGGACGGTCCGACACCCGGATGGCGCTGAGATGCCGGTTCACCAGATGCTCCGACAGCATGCGCAACAATTTGTCACTATGGTTCATCCATCCCTTCACTGCCATATCAATATCACTGTCGTCAATCAAGGCGAAGCGGTCCAGGAGTTCAGGATTTTGCTCAAAATCCTGCAACACATAGTGGTGGGAAAGGAAGTCGTAGAGCGGCAACCCCTCAATGCCAAGGGGTGAGCCCTGCGAGGCCAGCTCGCGTGCCCTGCGGAGAATGCCGGACAGCAGATTGTCCGCTGCAACCACAGTCTTGTGCAGGTACACCTGCCAGTACATCAGCCTTCTTGAAATGATGAACTTCTCCACCGAATAGATGCCCTTCTCGTCCACCACCAGCTCGTCGTTTTTCACATTCAGCATATTGATGATGCGGTCCGTGCCCACAACCCCCTCACTCACTCCAGTAAAGAAACTGTCGCGTCCCAGGTAGTCTAATCGGTCCATATCCAGCTGGCTGCTCACCAGCTGGTGGAGATATTTCTTGGGATAGGTACCCTTAAACACCTCGATGGCCACCGAGAGGGCGCCATCGAACACCTCGTTCAGACGCTCCATAAAAAGGCGCGAGCAATCCTCATGGTGCAGGTCCGCCAACAGCCGTTCCGAAGTATGGGAGAAGGGGCCATGCCCCACATCGTGCAGCAGGATTGCCAACCGGGCTCCCAGCTCCTCCTTGGGAGTGGTCTCCACCCCTTTCACCCTCAGCACCTCAAGGGCGCGGTTCATCAGGTTCAGCGCACCCAGCATATGGCTGAAGCGCGTGTGCATGGCTCCCGGGTACACCAGGCTGGTGAAGCCCAACTGCTTGATACGGCGCTGCCGCTGGAAATAGGGATGCGACAGCACATCGAAGATAATCTCATCCTCTATGGTCAGAAACCCGTCGTACACCGGGTCATTTATTATCTTGCGCTTGTTAGTCATTACAATGATAGGAAACGCACTTCCAGTCTCTTTATTGCCCCCCGGGCAAAAAAAGATTTGGCCCGTGTCTGGTATTGGACTGCTTTCTCAACAGCCTCAAATGGTCGCCACAATGATAGTTTGTTCTAATTTATTCATTATTTTGAGAGCGCGTGTCTCCGACACGCTGAGTGTATTTGCTTGTTGTACCCCACACTATTAGTGCGGGGTTATTGAGAGTTTGCCGTCTTCGAGGCAATCTATAGAAGTCACCTGATATGATGTATGGTAAGAAGAAATCCGTCATACTTTAGAAGACCCCTTATTAATCGGAAACTCCTTCTCGCACTGCTCTTGGTTCGCTCGTTCTCCCACCTTTCACCCATCGCTCAACCCCCATTTCTCCTTCTGTGGAGGAAGAACAATTAGAGAACTGAGGGAGAAGGAGCGAAGGAAGAGCGACGGGACCCATATTGAGCATCGAGAAAGGAATGAGAATAAAAGAAACGACAGGAGAAAAAAAACGTGAATAACGGCCCTCAACTGTTAATTAAACATGCGACAGCACATCAATTCAATCTTTTTGCGTATATTTGCAATGTGAACAATGGTAGCCCTTGATGGGTAAGTTTGTGAACATCAAAACAAAATCAACAATAATAGTACTCTCAAAAAGCGACGGGCCAATGCTTAATAACAGGCGCACTTAACAACATGAAGAAAGCACTACTTCTTTTCTCTGCACTCTGCATCGCCACGCTGAGCTTTGCACAACTGCCATTTGCCACCTTGACCCACAACGACAGCGTGAGGGTGTTCCATGGAATCTATGCCTTGCAGCAGGCTCATGCCGCAGCTGTGAACGGCGATGTCATCAACCTCTCGTCCGGAGTATTCGACGCAGTGAACATCACCAAGGCCGTCACCATCCGCGGGGCCGGCATGTTCGCTGACAATGCCACCGGCAGACAGAGCACCTCTATACGCAACGGATTTACCGTAGCTGTGACGGACACCGTTAACCGCCTCGAACTGATAGGCCTTTACTTCATTTCCGGTGCAAATATGACCATCTATAAGGCCTACCACCCTCAATTTATCAAATGCAGGTTTCAGACTGTTCATGCTACTAATCGGAATAACCAAGAGACAACCGATATTACCTATAATGCAACTTTCATCAACTGTATAGTACAACAATGGTACTCGAATCACTGGAATAACTATGCTAATTGGTCTGCCCACGCCACACAATTCTACAATAGTGTGGTACTCAATTATTCTCACGAACAAGAGCCCGGTGTGCAGATTGTGAACAGTATCGTCAATATTAGTAATTCTGCCAGCGCTCTTAACAACAAGACTATCCTGAATAGCATTCTGTATAATAGTAATAGTTATAATGACGGTTCTTTAAACGGCTATACGGTCTTCAACAGTATTGGGATAAACGATTACAGATATAATTCTAATTATCAATATTCTCGTACTTATTTTGATCTGACCAATATGTCAGGGCATTATTTATACAATTATCCATCCAACACCTCTGGCACCTGGACCAATCCATTCAGCATGGTGTTCCAGACCTTCCGCGGCACATACTCGGACGGCATGTCAATGGCCTTGAACGACAATATCGCCACCTCCATCCTGGGTGAAGACAGCACGCAGGTGGGCATCTATGGTGGTTACTATCCCTGGGATCCCTCTGTAAGCAACCCCCTTATCGGACACTGCACCGCCGCTCGTCGCACCGATGCACAGGGCATGCTGCAGGTGGACATTGAGATTATCAACAACGACGAGGAGGAACCAGAAGGAGACACCCCTTCCGACTTTGACTAACAACACTAAACCCACCGCTCAATGAAACGATTATTATTGACGATGGCGGTGTGTCTGCTGGGCTTCTCGCTGTCGGCACGGTCGGGACTGGAGGGCTTTCCGGACCAACACCCCGACACGGCTGGACGGCTGAGCACATTCAGCCCTACACTTCCCCTGCCATCACAGAACCTCCCGCAGGACAGCTTCAACATCAACTACACCTATTGGTTCGATGAAGACTTTGCCCACCGCCAGCAGGGCAACCTGGGCAACGGGCATATGCTGATTGATGCCAGCGCACTGGCCGACGGCTTCCACGCACTGTACATGCAGCTGGGCTACGGCACCGCAGCACGTCTGGAGAACTTTATGTTCTACTCCTACCACACCCCGCCGGGACTGGAGCAGGACAGCTTCAACATCGACTACACCTATTGGTTCGACGAAGACTATGCCCACCGCCAACTGGGCAACCTTGGCAACGGACATATGCTGATTGATGCAAGCACACTGGCCGACGGCTTCCATGCACTGTACATGCAGCTGGGCTACGGCACTTCCGCACGCTTAGAGAACTTTATGTTCTATTCCTACCACACTCCGCCGGGACTGGAGCAGGACAGCTTCAACATCAACTACACCTATTGGTTCGACGAAGACTTTGCCCACCGCCAGCAGGGCAACCTGGGCAACGGGCATATGCTGATTGATGCCACCGCACTGGCCGACGGCTTCCATGCCCTGTACATGCAGCTGGGCTACGGCACTTCCGCCCGGCTGGAGAACTTTATGTTCTACACCTTCCACACCCCGCCGGGACTGGAGCAGGACAGCTTCAACATCAACTACACTTATTGGTTCGATGAAGACTATGCCCACCGCCAGCAGGGCAATCTGAGCAACGGAAACCTCATGATTGATGCCAGTTCACTGGCCGAAGGGTTCCACACGGTGTATATGCAGCTGGGGTACGGCACCGCAGCACGGTTGGAGAACTTTATGTTCTTTATTCCCCCTGAACGCTTTTACGAAGAGTATACCGATATGGTGTACTGGTTTGGCGACGAAACAACCGTCCACCGGCTCTCGCCCATGGCTGGGACACACCTGATAGCTGTGCCCGAGATGGCATGTGGCGAAGAGGGCATCATACACATGATGGCCTTGGACAGCAACGGCAACACATCGCCCGTGCTGAACCACACCTTCATCATGATGGACTCCACCTGTTGTCTGCCGCCGCTGTTTGTGACGGCTGACAACGTGACCGACACGGGTGCACGGCTGCACTGGGACTACACCCGCCCGGAGAGCTACACGCTGGTGTGGGACACCCTGCCCTTCACCACCCCCGACAGCAGCCACCACATGGTGGTGCTGACCGACACCACCTACTGGTTCACCGGCATGCACGCGGGCATCACCTGCTACTATGCCATCAAGACCAACTGCGACACCAGCGACACGGGCTGGGTGCGCGGCGAGTGGACCACCGTGTGCCGCACACTGACACCCTACTATGTGAACGCTTGCGACCAATACCATTGGCGCGGACAGCTCTATACGGAGAGCGACACCTACCGCGACACGGTGCCTACGGCATTGGGTTACGCCGTGCAATGCGACAGCATCTATGAGTTGAACCTGACGATGCACCAAAGCATCAGCACGGTGCAGACAGTGACGGCATGCCGCAGCTACGACTGGCATGGCCGCACGCTGACCGAGAGCACGGACACCGCCACCCACCACACCCAAACCACGGCGGGCTGCGACAGCACGGTGACACTGCACCTGACGGTGAACCACAGCACCCATCCGGACTTGACCGAGTACGACACCGCCTGCGGCCGCTACCGATGGCATGAGCGCACTTACACCGAGTCGGGTGCCTACACACAGATGCATGTCTACGACGACTCGCCCTGTCCGGGCATCGACACCCTGCACCTGGTTGTCCGTCCCGAGTACCACAGCCGCGAGGAGGTGGCAATATTCGAGGGCGACAGCGTCGTGTTCGGCGGCCAGGCCTACCGCACGGCGGGAGTGTATGAGCAGCGTTTGCAGAGCGTCTACGGCTGCGACAGCGTGAAGGTGCTGGTGCTGCGTATAGAGCCTGTGCGCAACCAGATAGCCCGCGCCACAGTGTGCCAAGGCGAGCCATACAGCAACACACACTTCACCGTCACCCCCACCCAGACGGCGACGGCAGGACTGCTCGTGCTGCGCGACACCCTGCGCACGGCGCGCGGATTCGACTCGCTGATACGCGGGCTTGACCTCACCGTCCTGCCCAACAACCTTGCCACGGTGACGGGTCTCGTACCCGCAACAGACAGCGTCATCACACACGGCGACGTGGTGCTGCGCTGGAGCGAAGTGGCAGGGGCCACGGGCTACCGCCTCTTCCTGTGGACAACGGGACAGGCGATGCCCGCCAACCCCACCTACGTGACGGCCAACACCTACCAGCCCATACCCCTCTACCAGAACCGCCAGACGTACAACTGGAAGGTGGAGGCCTACAACCCCTGCGACACCACCGCCGGGGCCACTCAGCATTTCCTCATCTACAAAGAGCCGTCGATGACGTTGAGCAGCCATGCCCTGGCCTTCGGCGAGGTGGAGCATAACGCCACCGCCCACCAGAGCCTGACCATCAGCGGCAGAGACCTGACCGACTCGATACGGCTGGCGGTGCGCGGCACCGACTCCGCCATGTTCGCCCTCTCCACCCCGACCCTTGACCGCTTCGGCGGATCGGTGACGGTAGCCTTCTCCCCCACTGCCATGCAGCGTGGGTTCGAGGCTTACCTGACGGTGACGGGCGGCACAACACGCGACACGGTGGCACTCAGCGGCCTGATGGCCAACTACTACCTGTTCACCGTGAGCGTGGCTGACAGCATCCTGCCCGCCAACACCCCCGTGACCATCAGCGGCACGCTGGAGAATGCCGCCCAGGAGGCACAGGCCAATGTGGCGGTGGACGTGTACGTGAAGATTATGGGTCAGACCTATCTCTACACCGACACAACCGATGCCGCGGGCCACTTCGGGGCCACCTACAACCCCGTACCCTCCGAGTGCGGCTACTACGAGGTGGGGGCCTGCCTCCACGGCAGCCCCAGCCGCCGGACGATGGCCGAGTTCAACATCCCCGGCATCAGTCTGGCGACCTATCTGCCCACATGGGAGGTGACAGAGCACGACACGCTGGTCGGAGTGCTGGCGGTGCGCAACCGTTGCAATGTGACGCTGCACCATATTGCCGTGGCCGTTGACTCGCTTCCTGCAGGCATGAGCATCACGTTTGACACCCTGACCCTGCCACCCTTTGGGAGCGGAGACCTACGTTTCACCCTGGTGGGGAACATCGTGACGGATGGCAGCCAGTATGAGCGTGCGCGCTTTACGGCTTCATGCCTCGAAGGCCCGTTGGGCAAGATGGAGACGCGCTACTACTGCCACCGACATGTGTCGGACTTGCAGATAGCGTTTGACACGATAAACTGCGCCATAGTGCCCGGCACACAGAAAGTTGTGGACGTGGCGCTGTATAACAACACGGACAGCACTTTCAGCAACGTGAGCCTACAGACCCCTGCCGGCTTTGCCGGAATGAGGGTGTTGAACCTCGACAGCAGCTACACCATAGCCCCGCACGACTCGCTGTTTGTGCCACTCTTGGTGATGTTCCCCTTAGGGACACCGCTGGCCCCCGTGACGGGCAGCATACTGGTCACCGCCGACAATGCGCTGCCACAGCAGGTGCCATTTGTTATAGACGTGGTGTCGAACGCCAAGGGCAGCCTGAGAGTGATGGTGGCGAACGAGTACACCTACGCCTACGGCACCTATGTGAGCGACGCACAAGTGAGAGTGGTGGGCTACTACAACCAGCAGACCTACGCCAACGTGGTGACCGACAGCACGGGCGAGGTGACCATAGACTCGCTGCCCGAAGGCTACTACCGCCTGTATGTGAGCGCGACAGACAACAACAGCGTGGCCCGCATCATCCAGATTACCGCCGGACGGGTGAACCTTGAGTTGGTGGAACTGGAATATCAGGCAGTTTCGTACTCGTGGGTTGTTTATCCCAAAGACGTGGAAGACAGCTGGGGTGTAACCCTGAACACGACCTACAAGACCAACGTGCCCAAGCCGGTGGTGGTGCTGAGCCTGCCAGAGTTTACCGTAAGGAGCGACGGGGAATTCAGCACCTTCAACATTGTGGTGACCAACCACGGACTGGTAGATGCATATGATGCCACGCTGACGGTGCCCACATCCAATGTGTATGAGTTTGTGCCGCTGTTCGACAGGATTGACACACTGCATGCACTGACGAGCGTGACAATCCCCTGCTCGGTCCGCAACAAGGTGATATACGACACCATAGAGACCATCATACACACCCGCGACGTAAGAATAGACACTATCTACACCATCGACACACACACGGTGACTGTCACCCGCTATGTCGACACAATAATCTATGTGCCGGTGAACCATTGGGTGCAAGACACCATCTTCGACACCGTGATGGTGTACGACACCATGATGGTGACCATACCGCGCAGGGTTGTGGACACCGTGGTGGACTCCATCGTTGACCGCATAGTCTATTACGACACGACCCTGCACGACACGCTATTCGTCATAACGGATGAGATTGAGCCGCTGTATGGCAGCTGCGAGATCTTCCCCTTCCGCCTGATGGCACATTGGAAGTGCAGCGCGGGCGGCAAATGGGTCTATGCCGGTGCCACGCTTGAGAAGATGGATTGCGACCTGCCCAAGGACAGCGCCTTGGCCATGGTTGGCGGTGTCGGCGACCTGACTGGCGGCACCTTTATGGACGGCCCTGGCGGTCCAAGAGATTCGACGAGCACTGCGACTGGCCCCGGAGGAACAGGCGGGCCTGGCGGTTCGACAATTCACTGGCCGCAAATACCGCCGCTGTTCACACCCGACTGGGATTGCATGCCCTGCTGGTTCAAAGCCTCCATGGGTGCCGCTGACTGCTTGGGCAATGTTGCGTTGGCAGTAGGCACCGCGGGATGGGGCAACCGCATCCGCGGGACACAGCAGTTGGCACGTGCCGCAAGCATCGATGCCGGCAATTACCTAAGCCTTAACCTGGCATGGCAAAATGCTGTGCGCAGCGGCAACGTGGTTGCCATGTCGCAAGCCGGCCAGCGGTTGGGCGAAGGCGCATTGCAGAGTGCCGCCCGCAGCATAGATCAAGCCGTTTACTTCTCAAGATGGAATGCGGCATCGACAGCTGCTTCAGGCATCTCTGGTATAAATAACATTAATCAGTCTATGTTGGCTCAAAACTACAATAGAGCCTACATACAGGGATTAATATCTCTATTTGGCATTGCCTTCCCATACGTTGGGGCTGTCGGCAGCTGTGCGATGGATGCCATGGATGTGATTGACTATTGCAGAAACGGGGCTTCGGTTGAGATACCTTGGGGATATAGCCATAACATCAGCGTCGACACCAACGTCTACGAGCTGAACCTGAGGCTTTCCAAGCGGTATCAGGATACACTACAGTCTATCCGCTACCGTATTGTCAACGACACGCAGGCAGTCTTCATTGCTCATCCCGAAGTGCTGCAGTCTATTGTCGGCTATCTGGTCTCAACAGACAGCGCCACGCTACAACAGATACGGCGATGCTACGACACGACTATCATCACAATCGATACCTCCACACTGGAACATTATGTGGACCGTTGGAACAGAACAGTCACCTATGTTAAGAGGGGATGGATGTTCCCGTCAGAAGTGCCAGAAGGGTTGTCGCTAGACTACTTCTACTTAGACACTAACACGACTGGCGAACTGGTGAGGATGGAACTGACGGCCATGAGGGAGGACTACTGGTCGATAGAGGAGATGTTTGCCGCCACGATTGACTCGCTGATACACTACCCGCAGAAGACCTCGGTGTGTGCGGGAGTGTCGCTACAATTCAGACAAGAGGTTGCCATGACCCGCGAGGCTTTTGAAGGGCAGCTGATTATCAACAACCCTCACGACTCGAACGCCCTGCAAGACCTCTCGCTGAGCTTTACAGTGAGCGACACTCTGGGCAACGACTGCTCCGACAAGTTCGACATCAGAGTCATCGGCTACGAAGGTATCAGCGAGGCGGGGACTCTTGCAGCCCACAGCACGGGTATAGCCACAGTGCGCTTTGTGCCGCTTATGTCGGCCGCCCCGACAAGCGAAGTGCCCTACCTCTTCGGCGGTACGATAGAGTATATCGACCCCTTCACCCATGCCAGCATGGCAGACGCACTGGTGCCCGCACGGCTGACAGTGCATCCTTCGCCTCATCTACAACTCGACTACTTTGTTCCGCACGACATTATTGCCGACGACCCGCTGACTACACCGGTCATCGAGCCCAGCGTACCCGCCACAATAGGCCTACGCTTGCTCAACGACGGTGTTGGCACCGCCAAGAACGTGCGTGTCTCTTCCCTGTCGCCAAAGATTGTGGAGAACCAACAAGGTTTGGTGGTCGACTTCACCATGCTCGGCACCATGTTGGACGGCTCGGAGAACTCGCAACCCCTGAGCGATATTGCCCTTGGCACCGTCGCTTCCTCCGAGACGCACACCATGGAATACCTGCTCAAGAGTTCGCTGCTGGGTACTATCACGGTTGACGAGGTCAACGTGATTCATAACAGTTCGATAAATGACAGGGACATGAGCCTGGTTTCGGCACGTGCTCACAGACTTGTAAAGACAGTGATGGAATACAGACCCGGCTCTGACACAATCCATGACTTCCTTACAAACGACGGTGGTTTTAACAGACCCGACACCATCTACTTCTCTTCCGGACGAAGTGCAAGAGTCATTGGGGCAGACTCCGCCTTGTTCAACCACTATGTGGAGACTTTGGACACTGTGGTTCTGCCAGACAGTACCATCGAGGTGACACGATTGGTTGACACTGTGGTTCGACTCACGGTCTACCCCGATACAATTGGCTGGCAGTATGCCTCGACGGATGACCCAGGAGAAGGGAAGTACGACATCGTGACGTGCATCCGCGACGACAGCGTCAGCATACCGCTCGACAACATCTGGTTGACCTTTGTCGATCTGGTGGCTGGCCTCGACCCCGAATACAACAACCGTCTGCACATTGTGGATACCCTCTCGGCAGTAAGGCCGACATCGTACAATGTCACCTTCCGACTGAAAGAGGATATGCTGAAAGTGAAGAAGATACTCGACATCCCCGTCCGTGCTATCGACTATGCTCTTGATACTTTTAGAGTACAGTTTAACCAGCCCATCATCGACACCACATTCACATACGCCGACATGTCGCTGAAATGCAACAATGGGGTGGAGCTGATGGACAGCACTGTCACTGTCAGCCGTGTGGACGACACTACCTATTCCGTTCATATCGCAAGTAAGACCAATGCGTTTGGCCTCTATGTACTGAAGGTGATGGCCGACAGCATCCGCAATGCCGACGGACACTTCGGTGCAGGAGGACGTGAGGCGCATTGGGTACACGCCAACTGTATCACGGTTAAGGACAGCACAGCGGTCACAGCGTGCGACAGATATACCTGGCGCGACACACTGTTAACCTCATCTGGCATCTATACTGACACGCTATCACAGATGGCAGGGTGCGACAGTATCCTGTTGCTGAATCTCACCATCCATAACAGTGACAGCATCATACTGGTTGATACCGCTTGCGACAGCTACACTTGGCACGATTCTATCTATACTGCCTCCTCTATCAACTCTATAACATCTATCAACTCTCAAGGCTGCGACAGCACTGTTACGCTGCATCTGACCATCAACTACAGCACTACATCTACTGAGACCGTTACCGCTTGCGACAGCTACACATGGCACGATTCTATCTATACTGCCTCATCTATCGACTCTATAACATCTATCAACTCTCAAGGCTGCGACAGCACTGTCACCCTCCTCCTCACCATCAACTACAGTACCCACGACACCATTGTCGACTCTGCCGCGGGCAGCTACACTTGGAACGGAAACACCTACACCGCAAGTGGCGAGTACCTCTTTGAGGGGCAAACCGAAGCTGGATGCGACAGCATCATCGTACTGCAGCTGACCATTACCGAGGTAGGCATCGGCACCGTAGACAACCTTGGCCATATCACACTCTCCCCCAACCCAACCACCGGCAAAATCACCATCTCGCCATCCGAAGTGGATAAGGTTGAAGTCTATGACCAAAGCGGACGAATCGTCGCCACATTCCATGACAGCAATGTTATCAACATCCGCCACCTGCCCACAGGTATCTACACCCTCCGCATTACCTTGCACAACGGCAATGCCATCAAACGTGTTATCAAACAATAACGCTGCATCTTACACATTGAGGCAGACCTCCCCAAAAGGTCTGCCTCTTTTTTTTATCCCTCAACAAATATTTTGGGGTAGATGTTCGTTTATTGGGAAAAGCTACTCAAAGGGCACGACCCTATACAATGCTAAAAACTAAAATGAGCGAACAGGAATATACACAAACAGTCCAACAGTGCCGCGAAGATCTCTACCGCTTTGCTGTCCGCTACACCGCCGACGGCGACGGAGCCTGGGACACGGTGCAGGACGCTTTCGTGGCACTATGGACACACCGCGAGGAGGTAAAGGCCGACAAGGCCAAGGGGTGGATGATAAGGGTGATGTACCGCCAGTTGGTCGACCAACACCGTCGCACAGAACGATTCCGCAACATAGCCCCCGAGTTGGTACAAGAAGAGTGGTACAGCCAACACGACAACTTCGAACTGCACGACGCCATGCAAAAAGCCTTAGACCAACTACCCGAACAGCACCGCGCCATCCTGTTGATGAAAGACCTGGAGGGCTACCAGTATCAGGAGATAGCCCAACTCACAGGCCTCGATGTTCCCCAAGTCACCGGCATCCTCTACCGCGCACGCATCAATCTGAAGAAAGCATACCTTAAGTTGAACAACATAAACCAACACGCGATATGATTAACATGGACAATTACGAAGGCTACCTGTACCTCTATCAAGAAGGCGAACTGGACAGCACCACACGCACCGAAGTGGAGCGTTTCCTGTTGGAACATCCCGACATCCGCGAGGAGATGGAGACCTACTACGACCCCACCCTTGTGGTTACCGCCGAGCCTCCCGCCCGCAAAACCCACCGCATTGTACCCCTGTGGCGTTGGGCTGCTGCAGCCTGTGTTGTATTTGCTTTGGGATATGGGATATGGACAACAACGTCAACCACTATCGGAACAGGCAATGAGTCATTGGTGGCAGAAAACAAACCTATACAAATACAAAACCAGCCGAAGCCATCCGACTCTCCTACGACAGACCAAAGTACCCCCATTGCCACCCCTGCTTCTGCCAATCGGCGTATCCAACGAATGAATCCCTCCTTACCAAGCACAAACAAGAGTCTCCTAAACGTGCTGCTACAAGAGAGCGACACAGAGACCACCATCCCCGCAAATGAAGCCATCGAACCCGTATACACAGAACCCACCATCATCTACTGCCAGTTGGCCGAGGAAATCATCCCTGTCGACAATCTGGCTGAGGAAATCATTTTTGTGGACAACTTGGCAGAAGTGAAAACGTCCACCTCCATCCCCGAGATGATCATTGACTTCACTGACAACCGCAAACAACAATTCATTAATTACCTGAAAGAAGAGTTAATCACTCTTGCCACCAAGAAAGAAAAAGGCAAGACAATTTAATCGAATAGAAACAATAAAAATAGCAATATCATGAAAAAAACAGCAATCATTGTGGCACTCATCGCCCTTTCGGCAATGGCCACAGCACAGAACGCCATCTACCGTCAAAACCTCAGCAAAGAGATCAGTGTACTTAACGTATTCGGCGACTGCACAATCATTCTAAAGTTAGACACCTGCAACTGGATAGCCTACCAAGGCACTGAAGACGACTTGTCACAAAACTTCTTCACCGTTGCCGGCAACATCGTCCAAACCACCGCTGCAGCCAACGGCAAGACCCTCTCCGTAGGCACCACAGCAAGTACTACCAACAATGCCTCTCCCCTCGTCATCGATATTAGAGAAAACGCAAGAGTAATCTTTATGGGGGACACGTTGCGCAAAGGACGCCACACGCGCTCCTTCTACTCCGGCACAGTAGAAAACAAGAAAAAAGGGACAAGGACTGAATGGGGCATCACCTTTTCCGACAAAACGGACAATAACAACGCCAACACTGCACGCGACTGGACCGGACTGAAGAAATACACCATCAGCGACCGTATCCATAACCAGTTCTATTTTGGCTCCAGTCTTTGGTTCACAAAAAAAGCCAATGCTCCCGATTTAACCAAAGGTCCTTTCTTTGGCAACACCAACTGGCAATTCAGCTACTCACTATACATGGACAACCATATTGCTGCCGGCATTGGCATACAATGGTCTCAAAGCCCATACACCTTCATCAAACCCAACGTGACAATCAACCGTTCAAACGGTGAACTCAATTTAGAATACCTCTCCTCCGACCTGCCCGGCACATGGAAAAGCGATATCTACACCTCCTCTATCGACTTCCCCCTCCACTTCACATTCTATCCCTATGCCAAAAAGCACACTTTCAACATGCAATTAGAACTGATACCACAACTCTACTTCGCCAGAACGCTCAACCGGACATACACGTACACCGAGAACGATGAATCCGTCAACACACGCTATTCCAAAGACATTCCCCCCCAACTATTCCAACTCAGAACGCGCTTCAGTGTCAACTTCGGTATGATTGGAGCATACGCAGAAACGGGACTCACACCCCTCTTCAAGAACCTCAACGTCCCCGACGAGAGTTCCATCACCCCTTACCACTTGGCATTCGGTGTTCGCTTAAACCTCTTTTAAAAGAGAATAAATATCCGATAAGAATAGAAGAATGTCGGAATCCGACACTCTTCTACTTTTTTAATATCTTGAAGAATTCCCACAACACGATGGCGGCGGCACAACTCACATTCAGCGAATGTTTCGTACCCTGCTGGGGAATCTCGATGCTTCCGTCGCATAGGGGCAGCAACTCCTCCTGCACTCCTTCCACCTCGTTGCCGAAAATAATGGCCACCTTCTCTCCAAGTCGTTCAGGAAGGGCATCCAGTTTCATGCTGTCGTCAACTTGCTCAATGGCATAGACCTTATAGCCCTGCTCTTTCAGCTCCCGCACACAGTCTATGCTCTCCTCGTAATAGGTCCAATCCACGCTGTCTTCAGCCCCCAAGGCCGTCTTGTGGATGTCTCTATGAGGCGGTGTGGAACAAATGCCACAAAGGCAGATACGCTCCACACGGAAGGCATCCCCCGTGCGGAACACCGAGCCGATATTATTCTGGCTGCGCACATTGTCCAACACCACCGTGAGGGGCAATTTCTCAGCCTCCTTAAACTCCTGCACCGAAATGCGGTGCAACTCTTCCATAGAAAGTTTACGTGCCATTCGTGAATGTGGGAACGTGTGAATGTGTGAATGTGTAAATCGATTAAGGAATTAACTAATTCTCAATGTCATCCGACAGACCCTTCCAGCGAGATGCTCAGCAATTTCTGCGCCTCGACGGCAAACTCCATGGGCAGTTTCTTCAGCACATCCTTGGCATAGCCATTCACTATCAGTCCCACCGCACTTTCGGCACTGATACCACGCTGCTGACAATAGAAGAGCTGGTCTTCCGAAATCTTCGACGTAGTTGCCTCGTGCTCCAGGATGGCACTGCTGTTATTGGCTTTGATATAGGGCCACGTGTGCGCTCCGCACTTGTCGCCCAGCAGCAGCGAGTCGCACTGCGAGAAATTGCGAGCGTTCTCCGCGCTTCGGTTTATCTGCACCAATCCGCGATAGCTGTTCTGACTGTGTCCCGCGCTGATACCCTTCGACATGATAGTGCTATGGGTGTTCTTGCCCACATGTATCATCTTCGTGCCGGTGTCGGCTTGCTGATAGTTGTTCGTCACAGCCACGCTATAGAACTCTGCCGTGCTGTCGTCGCCCTGCAGGATGCAGCTCGGGTACTTCCACGTCACCGCGCTACCCGTCTCCACCTGCGTCCACGAAATCTTGCTGCGCGACCCTTTGCAGATGCCGCGTTTGGTGACAAAGTTATAGATACCGCCCTTGCCCTCCTTGTCGCCGGGATACCAGTTCTGCACGGTGCTGTACTTCACCTCGGCATCCTTCAATGCGATGATTTCCACAATAGCGGCATGCAGCTGGTTCTCGTCACGCTGCGGAGCCGTGCAGCCCTCCATGTAACTCACGTAGGCCTCTTCGTCGGCAATGATGAGTGTGCGCTCAAACTGGCCCGTACCCTTGGCGTTGATGCGGAAATAACTCGACAACTCGATGGGGCAACGCACCCCCTTGGGGATATAGCAGAACGACCCGTCGCTGAACACAGCCGAATTCAAAGCAGCAAAGAAATTGTCGCCGCTCGGCACAACCGACCCAAGGTATTGTTTCACAATGTCGGGATATTTCTGCACCGCCTCGCTGATGGGGCAGAACAAGATGCCCTTGTCCTCAAGCATCTTCTGTGAAGTGGTCTTCACTGAAACCGAGTCCATGATGGCGTCGTATGCCACACCTGCCAGCTCCTTCTGCTCCCGCAGGGGGATACCCAGTTTGTCGAAGGTGGCAAGCAGCTCCGGGTCCACCTCGTCGAGGCTCTTCTTCAGCTCTTTCTGCTTGGGAGCCGCATAATAGATAATATCCTGGTAGTCCACCTTGTCATACTTCAGGTGTCCCCAGTTAGGCTCCTCCATGGTCTGCCACTTGCGGAAAGCGTTCAGGCGGAACTCCAGCAGCCATTCCGGCTCGTTCTTTTTCTTCGATATGAGGCGTATCACATCTTCGTTAAGGCCCTTGCCGATGGTGTCTGTCTCGATATCGGTGACAAAACCCCATTTATACTCCTCGTTGGTAACCTCCTGTATGATACTATTATTGTCTTCTGCCATAGCAATGATTATTCTTTCTGTTTAGGTTGCAAAGATACAAAAAAAAATCATGATAACGGGATTTGATTTCATGACCGAAAACAAATCCCGTTAAAAACAATCTTTCACACATAGCCACAATCACACAGCGACGTATTCACACACTCATTTAGCATACAATGTTGTGATGTTGTCCGACACCGAATCGCCCACAACCGTGTCGAAATCTTCAGGTCCTGCGCTGTCGGCTATCTTGATATTCACATGCTTGAACCCGAAAGCCATGAAGATGGAAGTCAGTTGCCGGATACCGTTCTCTTCGGCTGTGGCCAGCAGATTGTCCCCCAGCACCAACTCCAACAGTTTAGCGCGGGCGGCATTTTTGTCGGCAGTGACCCGCTCGTGCTTCCAATTGCCCCTCTCAACGAATGTCTTGGTATCATCTGGATTGGTGATGATGTCCAGCACCTTCGCTGGCGGCAGCGTCACATTGAGGGTGGTGTCGCCCACCAGTTCGGTCTGCATATTCGTCAGGTCAAACCCTGCACGCACCGTCCCCTTCATTATCAGCACGAGGACCTTATTCTTCAGGCCAACTTTCTCCTCGTCCTTAAACATCACCTCGCCCAAATATTGGGCAGTGCAAAACTCCGAAATCTGCTTCATCTCTGTAATCGTCTGGCTCAGCGACTCGTAGTAACTCTTCTTCTCGGTAATGTTGTTGTATATACGCAAGCCTATCACTACCAACAACACCAGCAGTGCGATGGCAATCAGCCGTCCCCAACGCATTTTAAGAATCTTACACACGAATTTCCACACCTTCAGCGCACAACTCTTCACACCCTCCCAGAAACGCCCCAAAGCACTGTCCGGCACCACTGGCTCAGAAGGCTCCGCTTCAGCGTCAGCACACTCCTCAGCTGCTTCCACAACCGTCTCGGTGAGTGTTTTCTCATCCTCTTCGGCACCCTGGTTATCCACGCACTCGTCAGTAGCAGTCACGGGCTCCTTTTCAGGATTCTCGGCGTTGCCGTTTGTCAGCCCGCAACCCTCGTTCAGTTTGTCGTCATTCAATTCCATGTCAGTCCTCCTCTTTAAATGTTATTTCTACATTGGTGAACCCGTTGCGGCGCAGCAACATCTCTACAAACGACTCGGCATTCAGCCGGGCGTCCCTCAATATCATTGCCGACAACTCCTTGTCTGTCTTCAGCTCCCACAAGCCTTTCGCCACAATTTCGTCGCGCTCCTTGTTGGAATATTCCGTGCGCAGCAACGACACCTCGCTGTAGAGCAGCTTCACGTCTTCGGGACGGATATTGTAAGTGAAAATCTTGGGTTGAGGCAGTTCCAGCGAAATCTTTTTCGTCCCTTTGCGTTTGTTCTCGGATACCCTTACCGACTGGGGATCGAACTTCTCCATGTCAATGCCCGCCTTGATAACGGCTTTGAAGGAGAAGAGAATCTTCCTGTCGCCGAATATCTTCCACGACTCGTCGTTGTTGCTTACCACCTTCTGCACGGTATATTGCACCGTGCCCAGTTCGGCAGCCTGTTTCATCTTCTGCTGCCATGCGCTTTCGTCAACGGTCTTGCAACACGATGCCAGCAGCACCGTCGCAGCAACCATCGTCAGCCATCTCATCTTTTTTTTCATCTGTTTTTACTCTTTTAATTATCAATCCGACAGGTATCTTTCAACAAGTTACAAACTTCTCCCCCACACCAGGCAACTCCTGTCCGTGCTGCAAATATACACATTTTTCCTCATTGTCAAGCACTTTTTTGTTGCAAAAACACTCACATAAATGTAATTCAACATCTTATACACCAACTTGCCAACGCCGGCAAACGTTCGAAACAACATCCATAAGCAGCCGTCTGAACGCTTTTTGTCAATGTTTTCCTTATTCCGATGGGGAAACTTAAGGCACTCAAATGTTAATTTACGCCCGCCACAACACATTTCATCCACACCATTCAAAATAATTTGCGTACCTTTGCCTCATCAATTCAAACAACAAAAGTTATGGGTATTTTCGACAAAATT
>JAEEGK010005989.1_pt1 | contig 29310 bp, 19 predicted proteins | sample 8958771 | NCBI WGS metagenome assembly JAEEGK01 (sample SAMN16246547, study PRJNA631951) | gut metagenome | biome: gut microbiome; feature: rumen; material: SC-attached | host: Bos | place: Iran: Karaj | collected 2018-10 | reverse complement strand
TTCATGGCAGCCTCGAGGGCTTTCATAATCGACTCGTGCATCGTCTTCTCGTCGACGACGGCACCCGTGGGCTGCACTTTCTCCTTAAGTTGTATCTCCTGAATGTCAGCAAACTTCTTGTAGTAAGCCTCACTGACAATGTTCCAGGCAGTAGCCTTGTCCTCGGGGGTACCCTCGTTGAGAGCAGACTGTACGGCCTGTGCGGCTTCCTCTATCTGGCCCTTGTCAAAGAGCTTCTTAGCGTTCTTCACCACCTCCGACTGTGCAAAAGCGGTAGCTGTGGCTGCGGCCATCAAGGCCACCATCATGATTTTTTTCATAAGTCAGTCAAATTATTGGTTAAACATTTGTTATTCGTTGTTATTCTCGGTCGTCTCCGTAGTCTCAGCGTTTTCACCGTCCTGAACGACCTCGGCTTCCTCGACGTCCTCTTCCTGACTGGACATCACCTTGCATACCGAGGCGATGGAGTCGTTCTTCTTGGCGAGGTTGATGAGACGTACACCCTGCGTAGCTCGGCCCATGACACGGACATCGGCCACTTTCAGGCGGATGAGCACGCCCGACTTATTGATGATCATTAGGTCGTTCTCGTCAGTTACCACCTTGATGGCCACAAGACGTCCCGTTTTCTCCGTCACGGCAAGTGTCTTCACGCCCTTACCGCCACGGGCAGTCTTACGGTAATCCTCGATGTCGGTACGCTTGCCGTAGCCGTTCTCAGAGACAACCATGATGGTCTCCGTCTGCGGGTCGTTGACGCAAACCATACCTACCACCTCGTCGTCGCCGTCGTCGAGCCGCATACCGCGGACACCAGCCGACACACGACCCATGGAGCGTATCTGTCCCTCGTCGAAGCGTACAGCGCGGCCGTTGCGGTTGGCCATGAGAATCTCATTGTGGCCATTGGTCAGACGAACGCCTACGACCTCGTCTCCGTCGTTGATAACGATGGCCTTGACACCGGCAGCACGAACGTTCTTATATTGGTCGAGACGTGTCTTCTTGATGACGCCCTGCTTCGTGGCGAACATGACATAGTGGCTCTTCAGGAACTCCTCATCGTTGAAGTTCTTGATGCGCAGCACGGCGTTGATGGCGTCGTCGGACTCGATGTTCAGCATATTCTGGATGGCACGGCCCTTCGAGTTCTTGTCGCCCTCGGGAATCTCGTAGCACTTCTGCCAGTAGCAACGGCCCTTCTGGGTGAAGAAGAGCAGCGTGTTGTGCATCGTGGCGGGATAGATATACTCGGTGAAGTCGTTGTCGCGATGACGGGCGGCTTTCGAGCCCATGCCGCCACGGCCCTGCTCATGGAAGTCGGCCAGCGGCGTACGCTTGATATAGCCCATGTGGGAGATGGTGATGACCACGGGATCGTCGGGATAGAAGTCCTCGGCGTTGAACTCGTGGTCGAAGGGGATGATCTCCGTACGGCGCTCGTCTCCATACTTCTCCTTCACTTCCAGGAGGTCGTCCTTCATCACCTGCTTGCAGCGCTCGGGATTGTCGAGGATCTCCTGCAGGTCGGCGATGAGTTTCATGAGGTCGTCGTACTCCTGGTGGAGCTGGTCGACACGCAGGCCGGTGAGCTGAGAGAGACGCATATCGACGATGGCCTTCGACTGGATCTCGTCGAGTTCGAAGCGCTTCTCAAGGTTGCGCTGAGCGTCGGAGGGTGTCTGGCTGTTGCGGATGATGTGCACCACCTCGTCGATATTGTTCACGGCAATGATCAAGCCCTCGAGGATATGGGCACGCTCCTGAGCCTTGCGCAGGTCGTACTGTGTACGGCGGATGGTGACGTCGTGACGGTGCTCAACAAAGTACTTGACGCACTCCTTCAGCGAGAGCAGGCGGGGACGGCCTTTCACGAGTGCAATGTTATTCACTGAGAATGAGCTCTGTAGAGCCGTCATCTTAAAGAGCTTGTTGAGCAGCACATTGGCATTAGCGTCGCGCTTGACGTCGACCACGATACGCATACCCTGACGGCCTGACTCGTCGTTGACATTAGCCACACCCTCGATCTTGTGCTGGTTGGCGAGGTCGGCGATATAGGCCACGAGGTCGGCCTTGTTCACACCGTAAGGAATCTCGGTGACGACGATCTTATCGTGGGTCTCACCGCTCTCGATCTCAGCCTTGGCACGCATCACGATACGGCCACGACCAGTCTCGTATGCATCACGCACGCCCGACAAACCATAGATATAGGCACCTGTGGGGAAATCGGGACCGGGGATGTACTGCATCAGTCCGTCGGTGTCGATGTCGGGGTTGTCGATATAGGCACAGCAGCCGTCGATCACCTCACCCAGGTTATGGGTGGGCATGTTCGTGGCCATACCTACGGCAATACCGTTACCACCGTTCACCAGCAGGTTGGGAATCTTCGTCGGCATGACGGTGGGCTCCTGCAGCGAGTCGTCGAAGTTGTTCATCATGTCTACCGTCTCCTTGTCGAGGTCGTCCATGATGTGCTCACCCATCTTCGAGAGTCGGCACTCGGTGTATCGCATGGCAGCAGGCGAGTCGCCGTCTACCGATCCGAAGTTACCCTGACCGTCTACGAGTGTGTAGCGCATGTTCCAGTCCTGGGCCATACGCACGAGGGCACCATAGACAGAACTGTCACCGTGGGGGTGGTACTTACCCAGCACCTCACCTACTACGCGTGCACATTTCTTATAAGGTTGGGTGGAAACGTTGTTAATGTTCATCATACCGTAGAGAATACGGCGGTGGACGGGCTTGAAGCCGTCACGTACATCGGGAAGGGCACGTGCCACAATGACTGACATAGAGTAGTCGATGTAGCTCGATTTCATCTCTTCTTCGATGTTAATCTTCAAAATTCTGTCGTTGTCAAATGTCTGATCCATTTCTAATATTTAATCCTTGTAAAATTTCAAATTTTTGCGTTTAAGGCACTTTTTAAGCCCGCTGACGCGTTTTTAACCGTGCAAAGGTACTCATTTTTTTCAAACCGGCCAAACCTTTTAAGCTATTTTAAAAGGATTTTTGCTTGTTCTTTTTAAGAATAGGTGTTCAAGCAAGGTAAACTTTGCATATCTCCAACCACCCTACTCCCTCCTTACCGTTAAGGAGGGACCTCGAACCACTCTCTAAATCTCTCGCCAATCGTTGGCAAGAGACTTAATTGACTCCGGGCAGAAACTGCCCTCCATCAAAGTTTTGGTATGGCTCTCAAGCTTTCGTCCCTGCGGGATTCGCCATCTCTTTCCTACATCCCCGCTATCGCCGCCCCTTGAAAAGGGGCTCACATTGACGCAGAAGGGAACCAGACCTTCCTCAGAGTGGTTCTTTCTTCTCTCTGTGCGCCAGCCGATAAATAATCACGCCGGACCTTTGATGGTCCGAGCGTACCTTAATGAAAGAGCGACAGGAGGAGCGGTTAAGCCCCTGCCCTGGAGAGGGCATAGGGGTTTGGGGTATAGGTCGAAGCCTTCCTTAGGACAAGGAAGGTTAGATGGTTGTGACCACTGCAGGGGAATCCCTGCAAAAAGGTATGTAGGGCAACGCCCTGCAAAAAAATCCGTCTTTTGGCATGGTGTTTGCAAGAAAAGTTGTATCTTTGCAAAAAATTAGGTATTAGTAGAAACTAAATCGTATTAGATGACGAGTCAATTTTCGCCAAAAGTATCAGAAATACTTGCTTTCTCCCGCGAGGAGGCTGCCAGACTTGCCAGCCGCTCCGTAGGACCGGAACATCTGCTCTTAGGCATGCTCCGAAGCGACAACGGACCCGTGGTTGATCTCTTCCATCGCCTGAACCTCAACCTCCAGTCGGTCAAGACCGAATTGGAGATGCGCGTCAGGGAGGATGAGATAGGCCGTCCGATCCATACCACCGACCTCGTGCTCAACGAGAAAGCAAGCAATATCCTCAAGCTCGCCGTGCTTGAGGCCCGCATACAGAGAACCACAAAAGTAGACGAACAGCACCTGCTGCTGGCCATCCTCCACGATATCGCCAACAACGGTGCCAAACAAGTATTAGAACTGAACAACATGAACTACGAAGACGCCATGGCCATGCTCTATGCGCCTAAAAATACAGAGATAACAAGCGGCATCGGCCTGCCCGATGAAGACGAGGAGGAATACGAGGATACCTCTCATCCCTCCGGAAACGCCGGAAGTTCCGGTTCTTCCAGTACTTCCACAACCACCACCCAGAAGAAGCCCGCTTCGAAGACACCCGTTCTAGACACCTTCGGCACCGACCTCACGCAGGCCGCCGCTGAAGGACGCCTGGACCCCTGTGTTGGCCGCGAGAAGGAGATACAGCGCATCATCGAGATCCTGGGCCGACGGAAGAAGAACAATCCTATATTAATAGGTGAGCCCGGTGTGGGCAAGAGTGCCATCGTTGAAGGACTGGCCCAGCTCATCACCGACCACCACACGTCGCCTATGCTCTTCGGCAAGCGCATTTATACCCTCGACATGACAGGAGTGGTGGCCGGCACGAAGTATCGCGGACAGTTTGAGGAGCGCCTGAAAGCCCTGATGAAGGAGCTGGAGGCGAACTCCGACGTGATAGTGTTCATCGACGAGATACACACCATCATCGGCGCCGGCTCTACTCCCGGTTCGATGGATGCCGCAAACATCATGAAACCCGCGCTGGCCCGAGGCACCATCCAATGTATCGGTGCCACGACCCTCGACGAATACCGCAACTCGATTGAAAAGGACGGTGCGCTGGAGCGTCGCTTCCAGAAAGTACAGGTGGAACCGACCACCAACGAGGAGACGCTGCAGATACTGCGGAACATCAAGGACCGCTACGAGCACCATCATCATGTCAGCTATACTGACGAGGCGCTGGTGGCATGTGTCAAATTGACAGACCGCTATGTGACAGACCGTTTCATGCCCGATAAGGCCATCGACGCCCTCGACGAGACTGGATCCCGCGTACATCTTGGTAACACACAGATACCGCCTGAGATAGCAGAGAAAGAGAGTGAGATTGCCCGTGTGAAGGAGAAAAAGCAACTGGCTGTGAAGGACCAGAACTTCGAACTGGCAGCCGGCTATCGTGACCGTCAGACCGTGCTCGAGACTGAGCTGAAGCTTCTGAACGAGCGCTGGAGTTCTGGCGAGGGCGAGGAGCGTCAGGTGGTCGATGCCCAGCAAGTGGCCGAGGTCGTCTCGATGATGACAGGCGTGCCTGCCCAGCGCATGGCTCAGGAAGAGGGTATCCGTCTGAAGGGTATGGCTCAAGAACTGAAGGACACGGTCATCGCCCAGGATGCAGCCATCGACAAGATGGTGAAAGCCATCCAGCGCAACCGTGTCGGACTGAAGGATCCCAACCACCCCATCGGCGTGTTTATGTTCCTCGGTCCTACGGGCGTCGGAAAGACCTATCTGGCCAAGAAACTGGCAGAGTTTATGTTCGGTAGTGCCGATGCGCTGATCCGTATCGACATGAGCGAATACACAGAGAGTTTCAACACTTCGCGCCTGATTGGTGCCCCTCCGGGATACGTCGGCTATGAGGAGGGCGGACAGCTGACGGAGCGCGTGCGCCGTCACCCCTACTCCATCGTACTGCTCGATGAGATAGAGAAGGCTCACGGCAATGTGTTCAACCTGTTGCTGCAGGTGCTCGACGAGGGACGCCTGACGGACGGTAACGGACGGTTCGTGGACTTCCGCAACACGGTGATCATCATGACCTCGAATGCCGGTACACGCCAGCTGAAGGACTTCGGGCGCGGCGTGGGTTTCAGCGCCTCTGGCTCTACGGGTCTTGCCCTCAATGAGAAAGACAAGCAGTATGCTCGCGACATCGTGCAGAAGGCACTCTCGAAGCAATTCTCGCCCGAGTTCCTCAACCGTCTCGACGAGATCATCACTTTCGACCAGCTCGACCTTGAAGCCATCAAGCGCATCATCGACGTGGAACTGAAAGGTCTGTTCAAGCGCATCGAACAGATCGGTTATAAGATCGACCTGTCTGACGAGGCCAAGGAGTTTGTGGCGACGAAGGGCTACGACGTTCAGTTCGGTGCCCGTCCGCTGAAACGCGCCATCCAGAACTATATCGAGGATGGCATCAGCGACCTGATCGTCAACAGCAGCCTCCCCTTAGGCTCCGTCATCCACATCACACTTCATGAAAACAAAAATGAGTTAGCATTCAGCTAACTCATTTTTTTACCTTTTCACCTTTTCACTATTTCACCTTTATAGCTCCTCGCACTCTTTCACCCAGAGCGTATAGGAAGCATCGCTGGGCATGCGCCAGTCGCCACGCGGCGATAGCGATACAGAACCCACCTTCGGACCGTCGGGCATGCACGAGCGCTTGAACTGCTGGGTGAAGAACCGACGACAGAACACGGTGAGCCATTTCTTGACCGTTTCTTCGGTGTAGAGGGCGTCACGGCCAGGCGCTGGCGTGCAGAACGCCTTCTTGGCCAACATGAAGATCTTCTTTGGCGAGAACCCGTAACGCAGGAAATAATAGATGAAGAAGTCGTGCAGCTCGTAAGGCCCCACGAGGTCTTCGGTCTTCTGCTTGATCTGTCCGTTCTCATCGGCGGGAATCAACTCGGGCGATATGGGCGTGTCGACGATATCCAATAGAGTCTCTGTAGCCATCTCGCCAGCCACGTAGCTCACAAGATAGCGGATGAGCGTCTTCGGCACACCGGCATTCACACCGTACATCGACATGTGGTCGCCGTTGTAGGTGGCCCATCCGAGTGCCAGTTCCGAGAGGTCGCCCGTTCCAACGACGATGGCATTCTCCTGATTAGCCACATCCATCAGGATCTGCGTCCTTTCACGGGCCTGGGCGTTCTCATAGGTTACGTCGTGCACCTTCGGGTTATGGCCGATATCCTCAAAGTGCTGGGTCACGGCCTTGGCAATCGAGATCTCACGGATGGTCACGCCGAGCGTCTCCATCAGCTTCAGGGCATTGTTATGCGTGCGGTCGGTGGTGCCGAATCCCGGCATGGTGATACCGATGACACCCTTGCGGTCGATACCGAGCAGGTCGAAGGCCTTCACGGTGACGAGCAGGGCGAGCGTCGAGTCGAGGCCGCCGCTGATGCCGACCACAGCTTTCTGGGCGTTGATATGATAGAGTCGTTTAGCGAGTCCTGCCACTTGGATGTTCAGGATTTCCTCGCAGGTGCTGGTCATGTTCTCATCCTTCGGGATGAAGGGGTGCGGATCGATGTCCCTGAGCAGTTCGAACTCCTTGGGGGCGACGGCCTTGCAGGTGATCAGTCGGGCCGTTGCACCGTGTTGGGCGTTGATGAAGGTGGTGTTGGCGCGACGCTCGGCCCGCAGTTTTTCCACGTCGATCTGGCCGACATGTATCTGTGGCTGGATGGAGAAGCGCGCTCCCTCGGAGAGCAGGTGTCCGTTCTCATAAATGAGGGTGCTGCCGCCGAAGACCACATCCTGTGTCGACTCGCCGAAGCCGCAGCTGGTGTAGACATAGCCGCTGATAGTGCGGGCACTCTGCTGGGCCAGGAGCGACTTCAGGTAGGCATGCTTGCCAATCACCTCGTCGCTGGCCGAGAGGTTCAGGATGATGTCGGCCCCTGCCAGCGCCAGGTTGTTGCTGGGCGGGATCGGTGCCCACACGTCCTCACAGATCTCCACGCCGAACTTCATGCCGTCGCCGGTGACGAATATCTGCGGCTCGGCGCTGACGTGCACGGGACTGCCTGCGAAGTAGATGTCTGTCGGGTTCAGGTCCTGCGCCGAGGCAAACCAGCGCTTCTCGTAGAACTCGCCGTAGCTGGGCAGATAAGTTTTCGGCACGATGCCCAACAATTGTCCCGACTGGATGACGGCAGCGCAGTTGTAGAGCAGGCCGTTGATCACCACGGGCAGTCCCACCACGGTGATGATGTCGAGCTTACGGGTAAAGTCGAGCAGATCCATCACGCCCTGTTCTGTCCGGTCGAGCAGAGCCTGTTCACGGAACAAGTCCTGACACGTATAACCCGTCACACAGAGTTCCGGCAGTACCATCACCTCGATGCCCTTGCCCTCGGCCTGAGCTATCAGACTCTCAATCTGCTGTACATTGTACTCTACGTTGGCCACTTTCACCGCAGGCACGGCGGAGGCCACCTTCACAAATCCGTATTTCATACCTTTATCTTTTGTACGTCGTTTTCAATCAATGTGTACACGAGTGCCGGCTGCTCGAAGAAGTCGTTCTCGTGGAAGGCGTGCAGCTTGTAGAACTTCACCGTGTCCACGTTCACCAGCGCGTTCACCGTCGGCTTCAGCAAAAATGTTTTTTCGCGTTTGTAGGCTGTCATCTGCACGCAGCAATGCTCCAGCCCGTTCAGGTCCTCACGCCCGAACTCCTCGATAAACTCCTTTGTGTTCGGCTCCAGTTCACCCTCGGCGCGCAGCGTCCAGGCATTGTTCTCGCCCGTCAGCAGCGTGTAGCGCAGGTAGTAGTTCGAGTCGTTCACCAGATAGCTCTCAAAACGCGTCTGCGAGAGTTCCTTCATGTCGATAGGCACGAAGGCCAGATAGGCGCTCAGCCGTTCCCCACCCTTGCGTTCCATGGGCTTTGCCTTGAAGGTGATAGGCTTCTCCTCGGGTTCTTCCTCCTCTTCCGATCGTTGATCTCGGTTATCTCTCACCCCTGACTTCTCACCTCTCACTTCTATCATGTGTCCCGTTCCGTAGTCCTCATCGCCCACCACAACGACTTCCGTCGTCAGCATGGGCACCTGAAAGCCGTCTTCGTCCTCCACGAGCACGATGTTCTTCCCTTGGAATCCGGCCACGCGGCCACCTCCTATCTCATTCAGGAATCTGACTTGATCACCAATTTTCATCTACACATTATTATATATAATAAACTGGGGGGCAAAGGTATGAAAAATTTACTAACGCGCCAAACAATCGATGAAAAAATTGATGCTCTCATCGCGAACTACTCTTCTTCGTCGCTGATTCCCATGATGAGCTTCACGGCGACGTCGATGTCTTCCTGGTCGACATCTCCCTCGCCTTCTTCATTGATGTCGGCGTTCAACTTGCTATAGTTCTCGCTGGTGGGATTGCCCTCCTTGGCGTTCACCATCTCCACGATGTCGGCAGCGTCCACCTTATCGTCGTTGTTGGCATCGCCAGGCATGCGGTGAATAAAGCTCTCAATCTCGATGTCCTCGTCGCTGTTCTCATCAATGGGGATGATGAAGTCGAGGTCGCAGTCCTCAAGTACCTGATACTCAGCATCCGGATCGAGTTCCACCAACTCCTCATCGTCATCCTCTGCTGCGCGGGAGAGTCTTTTGACTTTCCCTGAAAATCCTTGTTTTAATAATAGTTTCTTTAACTTTTTAAAATCTTCTTTAGTTAGCTTCGCTTTTTTATTCACCAGTAATTTTGAAGTTTTCTTGGCTTTCACTTTTGAGGCCTTAATTACTATAGCTTTTTTGTTACTGTCTTTAAAAGCACTTGGACTTATTGTTATTTTTTTATAACTAACTTTGACTGTTTTTGCAAAAGCCTTATCACTAATACCTTGAGGTATATTAATTAATAATTTAATTGATTGATCAGCTGTAGTAGTTTTGTTTGTCTTCACGATGGCATCAGCAACGGATGGAGCCAGAGGGATGTATTTATTACCATTTTCATCGATAAAAATATCTTCCGGGTTAGTACTGACGGCCGATTGCGCGTAAACTACGGTGAACTCAACATTAGCCTGCGGCATGGTGATGGTCCACGTGTCGTTCTCGCCCTCGGTGACAGTACAGCCAGGGATATTAGTCGTCACGCTTTCCACGAAATAACCCTCTTTTGGTGTGATAACGAGCTTAATCGTCGTTCCCTTAGCTATGGGCTGGCATGTCTTCTCAACCACCTCTTGGGTGATATCTGTTTCTTGTTGTCCGCTGACTGCAATAACTTCGAAGCTCTTGGCCTGAGCGCCATATCCTTCAGCCAGAGTGACGATGAATCCCATTGTGTTGATGTCTGCCATCATCACTTCCTGACCATAGTAGCTCAGCATGGGCTTATTATTATCGGCTGCAGCATTGGCAAACACCTTGTCAGGCTCCACCAACACACCGTTCTCGTCCTTCACATACTCGCTGTAGCCGCTGGTAAATATGTAGGGCTTAGTGTTTTCGTTGGAAGTTATCACTCTGATGGGATTCTTTGGACAGTTGCTGATGGCCTTGCCGAAGTTGATCACCTTGTCTTTGTCGAGGCAGATGGCGCCGCCGGTACAATCGAACTCAGGCAGGGTATTGAGCGTCAGCACGCCTTTATTGATGATGCCATTGCTCGCGATGATTTTACCGCCGCCCTTGCCGTCGCTGATAGTCAGCGATGCTTTCGGCTGGATTTGGATCAGGAAGCTGGCTGTGCTTTCGATCGTCTTACCATTCAGGTCGAGCGTCGCGTCTACCGCGTCTTCGCCGTTACCGAACAACATGTTCTCTACCATCGCTTCATCTTCGCCTATCAAGTCTATCATGGGCTGAATCACGTCGCCGTTCCTCGCATAGCCAAGAGCTGCAACCAGCGTGTTATGGCAGATGGAAGTCGTAACGTTCTCGCCGATAGGACGGCTGACGAGGACTTTTGGCACATATTTATTATCGATGATGATACCTTCACGGTCTTCACCTGAAAGCACGATTCTTCCGCCCTCCAGAGTGCCGCAATAGGTGAATAACTGCTCAGGGTAAATCGAAGTCTCTGCTTCTTCGACCATCGGGCCATAGCCAGCAGTGAAGGTGTAAGGCATAGTAGAACATTCTACATCCAGCTTCACCTTGGTAATCGTCTCTGGGATGGTGATACCGTCGGGAATGGCGATACCTGGCATCATCATCTCGCTCTCCACCAGTTTGATGTCGCAGACATTACCGCTGAAGCAGTTCAGAGCGCCCAAGCCCAGAACACCTTCGCTGACGATACCAGTTTTCTGATTGCTGGCGATGGTGCCGCCCATGATGTCAAGCGTGCCTTTGTTGATGATGACATCATTTTCTGCGGAAATCCTGCCGCCCCCCTTACTGTCGCAGAGTGTCAGCGATGCCGCCGGCTGGACGATGATCAGACAACCTTCGCCCGTTCTGCTCAGCGTCTTGCCGTTCAGGTCGAGCGTCAGAATCTTTTCGCCCTCACCGTTGCCGATGACGAGCGATGTTGTTGCGCCGAGGTCGGTGTCGGCCAGCATCATGACCTCGTCATAGTTTTCAGCAGCGTTAAGAGCGGCAGAGAGTGTCTCGAAGTAGCTGACGGTCCCTTCGTGGTTGACGCTGGCGGCCACGCTGGTCTTTGGCATAGCAATGGTCAACTGGCGGTCGCTGGTCTGGTCTTCCCTTTCCTCATCGCCATAGTTGCTCTTGTCCTGCAGTATGCTGTTTAACATGGCAGAGAATGCAGCATATTGCGCTTCATTAATACTACCAAGAGTTTTAGCCAAAGAAAGAGAACTTTGAAGGGTGCTCAAACAAGAAGCAGCACTATTCTCACCTGTGGATTTATTCTCATCGCCTTCCGCGTGGAAAATATAAGCATTTGTAAGAGGATCAGCAACGATATTCGCTAATACCCCATACCCTTTAGCATTCAGTTTTGCTGTTATGACAGACTTCATACTCTTGGTGAGCCTCTGCTTGGCTATGTCTGTTGTAAAATTCTCGCCTCCGCCAATCGGAGCGCCTGCCGACGTGATGCTCTTGGTGCCAATCTCCATCGAGGTCAGCGAATTGTTAAGTGTCACGATGCGGTAGTCGCATGGATAGGAGCTGAGCGAGCCGGTGGTCACGTCGTAGATCGTCTGACTCTTGTCCTCGTTCCAGTCTCTGGCAATGTCGGAGGTATGGAAGTGGCCGGTGAAGATGACGCTGATGCAGGCATTAGCCAGACAGGTTCTGACATCTTCATAATTGTCCACCGACACCGTCTCAACAAAGGCGTCTCCGCCGGTGATGTGCGGTATCAGGGGATGGTGCATCATGGCCACCACCTGCTTGCCTTGAGCGCGGGCAGCAATGGCTTGGTCGCACACCCACATCAGCACGTCGTTCCTTATTATACCGTTTTCGCCCGTATCGATGCCAATCACCACCAGGTCTTCTATGGGCTCACAGGCATAAGTCAGCGTGTTGCCATAGAACTCTGAGACCTCGTCATCATAGCCGTAGTCCTTATAGAGCGCCACGAATCCATCCTTGTCTACAATAGTGGCGGTGGTTGTCGTCTCGCCATAGATCTTGGCATCGGCGGTGCCCAGGTCGTGGTTGCCGGGGATGACTAGCGTCTGGATACCAGCGGCCTTCAGCGCGTCGAGCTTCCCTTTCAGATAGTTGTGGCTGGCCTCTTCGCCGTCCTTGGTCAGGTCGCCCACAATCAGCACCAGCTCGGGTTTTGCGGCCGTTATCTCAGTCACCGCCTGTTCGAAGAGTGCCAGACTATAGTCAAGCAACTTTCTGTCCGAATTCAGACACGTTTCCCACTCTGAGTTGTTGGGGTTTGTCACCAACGAGGCTGCCGTCACATGCGGGTCGGCAATCACCACGATCTTATGACCGTCGGCCGATGCCGTCTGAAAACTGTAGCTTGCCAGCAAGACTGTTGCCAGCAGCATCCATAAGCTTTTCATCCTTTTCATATTCATAATTGATTGGTTTTTAATGTCCTTTGTCGGTTTATGTATGTCATCGACAGTTGATAATTCCGTGGGCAAAGTTACGAATAATATCTGAAAGCGCAAAATAAATTTTAATTTATTTTACGTTTACGCCCCGCCCCATACGATTGTCTTCGCATTCAGGCAAAGACAAGGACCGCGACTACAATTCAAACGAAAGTACACCATCAGGCCAATAGATTGAAACTACATACACGATGTGTAAAGAGCCATCACGATTGCGGTGGCTCTTTTGATATGCTTTCATTGTTGTTTTGGAATAATAATATCGATGATAGCGGCGATATCGTCAAAATCAATCTTTTTATTATTGTCCACGTCGGCTGCCCACCTGACGAAGACTGCATTAGGCTTTCTCAGGATGCAATTGACCACGGCAACCACATCGGCCGCATTGACGACGCCATCTGCATTGGCATCGCCCTTTTGGATGCTCTCTTTTCGTGCAAACCAACACCAAGGCATCTCTTCTGTTATCTTGCTATAATAGGTATGAAGCGTGGCATTGATTTGATTACCAGGTTCTCCAAAAGCATCAACCCACACGTATAGTTCTTTCTCCCTATCAATTAAAAAGGTTACATCTTCAAGACTACACCCGCCGAAAGCGTCAGATCCTATGCCGGTGACTTTTCTCCCTAACACAACTTTCTTCAACGAAATACAATCTTTAAATGCTTCCAAGCCAATGTCAACAACTCCATCTGGAATGACGACAGAAGTAAGGCTATTACATCCTTTGAAGACATGGTTGCCAATCTTTTTGACACTCAGCGGGATTTGCACAGAGGTAAGGTTCTCGCATCCCAAGAATGCACAATAATCGAGGGATGTGACAGTATACGATTGTCCTTCATAGGTAACTGTCTCAGGAATCTTGACATTTCCTCCACTATAACCCTCTTTACTCTGAATCAACTGAGCTTCACCAATTTTGGGAAGATTCAAATCATAATAGAAACCGTCAATTACAACTTCTTTTGCCACATCTGTTTTAAACGGTTTGTAAATCGTCACATCTCCATTCTTAATGATGAGATCATCTTTCTTGGAGAAAGCAAATCCTGCGGCAATAAGTTTAGAACCATTGGCATTGACTGTGTATACGCAGTCTTTGTAGACCTGGAACTTGATGACACCAACACCCATCTTTTTCAGGTCATCGTTATACCAAGTTTCTTCGCCATTCTTGTTGGTAGTAAAACGGGCAGCATAAATGGAGGGCTTGGCAGCCTTCAGATACTCGCGCTCAGCACTCTCCACATTTGTGATTCCAGCGTCTGAGAGCCAGTTAAACTCACCGCCGCCCTGCAAAGTGTACTGATAGACTGCACCGAGGTCGCTATTCGCATCACCTATGGCAGCAAAGGTATAGCCTAGAGCCATTCCCTCCTCAAACACGGTGTAGGCCTTGTGAGAGTTAGCCCAGATGATGAGATATATCCAGCCGTCTGCTTTTGCATCGAACCTCAAGAAACAGCCTGAGTAAGGTTCCTTAAGTGAAGTATTGGGTGTAATGCCGTCTGCATCTTTGGGATTGGTATTACCCACGATGCCACCGTTGATGGCCTGATCTCCGATAGTTACCTGTACCGTCGTAGGACCCTGTTTGTACTTGTCTTTGGCGCCGATAGTAGCCTTGACGCTCGTCGTTTCCCCGATCACAGTACCTTGGTTGAGCTCCACTAAGTTCTCACTCAGGCCCAATGTACTCGGGACGAAAGAACACACTTCCAATGTTGTTGCCTGAGCCTGATTCAGGTCATTTACGCCATTTACCGTGATGGTTGACGCAGAAGCCGCCATAGATATCAGCAGCGTAGGAATAAATAATAGTTTCTTCATATTGTTATTGTTTTATCGTTTCTTTTCGATTGCAAAGATACGATAAGTTTCTGAAAATTCCTAAAGCTTTAGCGATATTTTTATCGCAATAAGGACGGTCATATTTGTGAGTCTCGATTCAATTGTAAAATACTTTTGTATTGGTTTTATTTAACAAAAACAACCTCAAATCGCCCTAAAAAGCTGTCTTGGAGTTTAGATAGGGTAAAGTGGGACTTTAGGCTAAGTAAAGTCGGAGTTTAGGCTAAGTAAACTCCGGGTTTAGTCTAAGGTTAGTTTGAGACAGGGATGGTTAAAGTTGTAGTGTAAAATATATTCATAATCTCCTTAATAAGGCTTGTAACCGATGTAACCGATGTAACCGATTATTTCTACTTTTATATAGGGGTATTATTATATGATTTCCACACACACACCACACACTAAAGTGAAAAAGATCGGTTACATCGGTTACATCGGTTACAAATTCTTAGAACGGCAATTCCTGATCGAGCGCTTCGGCAGATCAGCAGGACCACGGTTAGACGATCGTTAGTCGAGGCCGAAGAGAATCTTCAAACCGCCGTCGACGCCCGAGAAGCCCATGAAGGCCAGGGAGAGCAGACCGGCGGAGAGCATCACGATGGCCATGCCCTGCATGCCCTTGGGAATCTTCACCAGTTCGAGCTGCTCGCGCATGCCAGCGAAGACGGTCAATGCCAGACCGAAGCCGATGGCCGTGGAGAAGGCATAGACCACAGACTGCAACAGATTGAAGTCTTTCTGAATGCAGAGGATGGCCACACCGAGCACAGCACAGTTGGTCGTGATGAGCGGCAGGAAGATGCCCAGCGCCTGATAAAGGGCAGGTGACACTTTCTTCAGCACAATCTCCACGAGCTGCACCAATGAGGCTATGACGAGGATGAAGGCGATGGTCTGTAGGTATTGCAGTCCGAAGGCGTCGAGCACGTATTTCTGTACCAGCCAGGTGACGATGGTGGCGAGCGTCAGCACAAAGGCGACGGCTGCCGACATGCCCAGCGATGTGTCAATCTTCTTGGATACACCGAGGAACGGACAGATGCCGAGGAACTGTGACAACACAATGTTGTTCACGAAAATGGCGCTAATGAAAATCAAAACGTATTCCATATCTTAACTCCTTATTTTGTTCACGATCGCGATGAGGAAGCCGAGGGTGATGAAAGCACCCGGAGGCAGCACGAAGAGCAGGATGTTGTAGGTCTCAGGCAGCAGCGTGAAGCCGAAGATGGAGCCTGAGCCGAGCAACTCGCGGCAGATGCCCAGAAGGGTCAGTCCAAGGGTGAAGCCGAGACCGATGCCGATACCGTCGAAGAGGGATGCCAGGGGCGACTGCTTGGAGGCAAAGCCCTCGGCACGACCAAGGATGATGCAGTTCACGACGATCAGCGGGATGAACAGTCCGAGGGCTGCGTCGATATCAGGCAGGAAGGCCTTGATAACCAACTGCAGGATGGTGACGAAGGCGGCAATCACGACGATGAACACGGGGATGCGCACCTTGTCGGGAGTGACCGACTTAAGGCAGCTGATCACGACGTTGGTGCAGATGAGCACGGCCATCGTGGCGAGGCCCATCGACATGCCGTTCATGGCAGAGGTGGTAGTGGCCAGCGTAGGACACATACCGAGCATCAGGACGAACGTAGGGTTCTCCTTGACGATGCCATTCTTGATGATTTGTATTGCGTTCATATCAATGTTGTCATTTATTAATAACTGTTGCACCGGTTTCTGCATCGGCAGCAGGTGTTGCCTTGTAGGCGGTATAAGCATTGTTCACGGCGAGGAGGAAGGCGCGGCTGGTGATGGTAGAGGCCGTGATGGCATCCACCTGGCCACCGTCCTTCGAAACGGTCAGGGGGTCCTTCGGGTCTTTGCCGATGATGTCGCCCTTCTCTCCCTGCTGGAACCACTTGTCGGCCTTGGCACCGAGTCCCGGCGTCTCAGCATGTTCGAGCAGCGTATAACCCAGGATCTTGCCTTCGGGATTGAAACCCACGAGCACCTTCAGGTTGCCGCCGAAGCCACCGGTGGTGCTCTCAACGGCAGCACCGAGGTCGTTGCCCTGGGCGTCCTGTGTCTGATAGATGATATAGGTGAGTTCCTTGCCCTTGGCATCGTTCTGGCGGACGGTATCGGTCTTGGCCACCTTGAGGTCGTCGACACACATCACCGTCTTGATACCATCGGCCAGGGCTTTCGTCTTCTGGTCGTTGATAGGACCTTCGGTCAGGTGGTTCACATAAGCCAGGATACCACCCATGATGATGGCCACTCCTGTGAGCACCAGCACCATATTCGTCAATGTAGATTCAAGTTTCTTCATACTCTTTTTATTAATCAAGAATTTCGGAATTTGAGAGTTATTATCTTTTCAATTCTTTAATTCTTTAATTCTTGATGACTTCTCCGAATCTTGTTGGTTTCACATAATTGTTGATGAGCGGCGTGAATGCATTCATGATGAGAATGGCGAACGACATGCCCTCGGGATAGGCACCCCAGTTACGGATCACCACGGTGAGGAATCCGATGGCCACACCATAGATGAGCTGGCCCTTGGGCGTCATCGGCGAGGTCACGTAGTCGGTTGCCATGAAGATGGCGCCGAGCATCAGACCACCGGAGAGGATCACGCTCACGGGATCGGCATAGACCGGATTGGCCAGATGCAGCAGACCGGCAAAGACGAATACCGTTCCGATGATCGACACGGGGATGTGCCAGGTGATAATCTTCTTCCACAGCATAAAGGCCAGACCAAGTAACAGGGCCACGGCACAGATCTCACCCATCGCACCGGCACCATCGGGATGGTTACCGATGAAGAGGTCGAGCGAAGAGGGCAACTGGTTGAGGATCGAGGCATCGCCGTTCTTGATAGCCTCCTTCATCAGGGCCAGCGGCGTAGCGCCTGTTTCAGCATCGAGATAGCTGCCGAGCTGACCCACCTTCGGCCAGGTGGTCATCTGGGCTGGGAAGGCCACGAGCAGGGCTGCACGACCCACCAGCGCGGGGTTGAAGAGGTTATTGCCGAGACCTCCGAAGGTCATCTTGGCCACACCGATGGCGAAGAGCGCACCGATGATGATAATCCAAATGGGGAGGTTCGACGGGAGGTTGAATGCCAGGAGCAGACCCGTGAGGATGGCAGAGCCGTCCATCACCGTGTTGCGCTCCTGTTTCAGGATATACTTGCTGATAGCCCACTCGAAGAAGACGCAGGCTGCCACACTCGTTGCCGTGACAACGACAGAGCCCAGGCCGAAGAAGTAGAACGACACGAGCAGCGCGGGCATCAGGGCGATGATGACGCCGTACATGTTGCGTTCGACCGTATCGGTGCCGTGGGCGTGTGGGGAAAGTGAAACGATTAATTTACTCATTTGACTATTAGACTTTTTAGACTATTAGACATCTATACTTATTTTTTAGCAGCTCGCGAGCGGATGATTCCCATGACGGTCGATTTGCCCTGGCGGATGTTGTCGAGCAGCGGACGGTGGGCAGGACAGGTGAACTGACAGGAGCCGCACTCGATACAGCTGACGATGTCCTCACGTTCGGCACGCTCCCAGTTCTTCACCTCGGAGAGCTTGGCCAGCAGATAGGGCTCCAGACCCATCGGACAAGCACCGACGCACTTGGCACAACGGATACATGGCTGCGGCTCCTTGCGACGGGCCTCGTCGTCGGAGATGATCGTCACGGAGTTCGTGCCCTTACAGATAGGAACTTCCACACTCGTGAGCGCCTTACCCATCATCGGACCGCCGGCCAGCAGCTTGTTGTCGCCCTCAGGCATTCCGCCGCAGGCATCGATCAGGTCCTTCATGGGTGTTCCCATGCGGACGAGGAAGTTGCCGGGGTTCTGGAGCTTCTTACCCGTAACGGTGGTGTAACGCTCAAAAAGGGGCTTGTGCTTCATCACAGCCTCATAGACGGCAAAGGCCGTTCCGACATTCTGCACGATGGCACCGACGTTCACGGGTATAGCGGGAGGTGCAGGCACCTGACGACGGATGACAGCATCGACGAGCTGCTTCTCACCGCCTTGTGGATAGCGCTGCTTAAGAGGCACCACCTCGACGGTATAAGCCGAACCGGAGAACTTCTCGGCGCACTTCTGCGTCAGGAGCTCGATAGCAGGCATCTTATTGGTCTCGATGCCGATATATCCTCTGGTGACCTTTGCACCCTTCATCAGCAGTTCAAGACCGATGAGGATCTCGTCGGCATGTTCCATCATCAGACGGAAGTCGGCGGTGATGTAAGGCTCACACTCCACGGCATTGATGATCACACACTCAGCCTTGGCCGTGGGCGGTGGCGTGAGCTTGATGAAGGTGGGGAAACAGGCACCACCCATACCGACGACACCGGCATCCTTGATACGCGTGACAATCTCCTCAGGGGTGAGCTCCGGGTGAGCCTCGACGGTCTCCAGCTTGTCGGAGCGGTCGATGGTCTCCTCCCACTCGTCACCCTCGACATTAATGATGATTGCGGGTTTCCGATAGCCGGTGGCATCGATGGCGGTATCGATCTTGAAGACCGTGCCGCTGACGGATGAGAATATCGGGGCTGAGACGAAACCGCCAGCCTCGGCAATCATCGTGCCAACTTTCACCTTGTCGCCCTTGGCCACAACGGGCTTGGCGGGCGCGCCGATGTGCTGACTCAGCGGGAAAATTGCCTGCTTGGGCAGGGCGGCCACCTGCGTAGCGGCCTCATGGGTGAGCTTATTCTCTTCGGGGTGAATACCACCTATACTGAATGTTCTGATATTCATGCTTGGGCCTCCTTTCCTTCATTAGTTGGTTTTGCCGGAGATTCCTGAGCTTCCGAGGTTTCCGGTTTGGGTTTCGGAGCGGGGAAGTTGACTGCCACGATGGCGTGCTTCGGACAAACCTTCTCGCACTTGCGGCAGAGACGGCACTTCGTGTAATCGATATAAGCGAGATTGTTCTCGACGGTAATCGCACCGAAGGGACATTCCTTCTCGCACTTGCCACAACCGATACAGCTCACCTGACAAGCCTTCATGGCCACAGGACCCTTGTCTTTGTTGACGCAAGAGACGAACACTCTCCTACCCTTCGGGCCCTTCTTACGAAGCTCGATGATGTTACGCGGACAAGCCTTCACGCAGGCGCCGCAAGAGGTGCACTTCTCCTCGTCGACCTCAGGAATACCCGTCTCAGGGTTCACCTTGATGGCATCGAACTGACAGGCTGCCTCACAGTCGCCACAACCCAGGCAGCCAAAGCCGCAGGCCGTCTCGCCGGCACCACAGGCATGCATGGCAGAACAGGTGCGCAGACCTGAATACTCGGCAATGCGAGGCCGATGCTCGCACGTGCCATTACATCTCACAACGGCCACCATCGGCTCAGAGTTGGCAATCGCCATTCCAAGCAGATCGGCCACCTTTCCCATTGTCTCGGCTCCACCCACGGGGCACATCAGCCCGTCGAGGCTTCCGGCATCGGCACCTTTTACGAGGGCATCGGCCATACCGCTACATCCTGGGAATCCGCATCCGCCGCAGTTGGCACCAGGGAGCAACTCGCTCACCTGCGCAATGCGGGGATCTTCATAGACAGCGAATTTCTTGGAGGCGGCGAACAGCACGATAGCGGCTATCAGGCCGATGGCTCCCAAGACAATTACTGCAATCAAGATGAAATTCATAAATGCTTTATTATTTGTTTTAGTAATATAAGATAATCCTATTCTATACTGAACGTCAGTTTCTGTCCGATGCGGTCGCGACAGAGATAGAGCACGAGGTAATATGGCACCAGGGCCAGCAGAGCACAGAGGGCGGCCAGTCCTTCGTCGTTAAGCACATACAAAGCGATGACGAGCACACCAACCAAGATCAGAAACGGCCATCCGAAACCCAACAGCAGAGCCTTTCCGGCGACATCCTTCGAGGCGCAAACCGTCACCTCCTGCCCCGTCCTGTATTTTGCTGTGTCACAGCAAAAAACATCCACGATCTTCTCCTTCGATTCCGAGGCATGACAATGGCCAGCCACCTTACAGGCAGCACAGGCAGAAGCCTGGAGAATGCGCACCTTGACACATCCGCTAGACACCGACTCGACGATTCCTGAATGACTTATTTTAGAATGCACCTTGCAAAGGTACAAAAAATATAAATATCAGAGGTTATTTATTAAGTAATTTTACAAAAAAGAGTCGTAAACGTTTGCAATCCAATCACTCTTCTTCATCGCTGGAACTCAGGACGAACTTGCGCGAGGCTCCGATGTGATACACTTCGTTGAGATGGGTTTCATAACCCTCCTTGGCATAGTCCATCAGGCGGATTTCGTAATCGCTGGTAATCGAGAAGAACTGTAAGTACTCATCTTCATCGATCTCGGTATATTCCTCGGGATCACGCTGGTCGACGGAGAACAGACAGAGCTTGTCGACGGGGAAATAGTCGTCGTTGAGCGAGTAGAGCCAGAGCGAATACTCATCGTCCATCTCGTCGGCAGCAATGATGATGAGCTTCGCACCGATGGTCTCCGGCAGGGAGATGGCTTTCGGATGACGGCAATCGACAAGATTCAGGTAGGCGATGATATCCTCGCTGACAGGCTTATAGGACGGTAGCAGCCGGACATAATCCTCGTTGTAGCTCACCGGCAGCGGCTGGATCTCCAGACTGTCGAAGAAGAGCTTCAGGGGATTGTCTGACGACTCAAGGTCGACACCCTGCAAGGCCAGCTTCTCCTTCACCTCTAAAGCCTTGACACTATCGAGCTTGTGCTGTAGTTCCTCGGGCGACATTTTTCGACTGCCCCCACAGGCCGTCAGCATCAGAACGGCCGCCATCAGTCCAAATATCTGTCTCATATCCTCATGTGTTTAAAGTGATATCTTCTTCTTCACGACCTTGCTCTCGTTCTGCAGACGGTCGAGGGCAGTCACGGCATAGACCCACTTCTCCTTTCCGTTGTTATAAGGCAGTTTGTAGAAGGGGTGCGTGGTGATGGCCGCGATCTTCGAGGGGTCGTCCAAGTTCAGCCGTTCACCCTTGCGGAAACGGTAGACCACATATTTCACGGCCTTGTCGTTCCACGACTCTCCCTTGGGGGCCGTCCAGAACAGCACGTAACCATCTTCTGTCCAGATGGGCTTAACCTTGCGCACCTTCTTGGGCGCCTTCCCGTCGATGAAAGGCATGGAAGGCTGAAGGGCGGGATATTTCCAATAGACATTGCGAAGGTTTGAACCATAGTTGCCGACGTTATCGACAGCCGCCTTGGCATACCAGAGAACGGTACCGGCGACATTCGGCATCTGACGATGCAGGGCCATCTTGGCTGCCTGCTGGTGAGTCTGCGGATTATTCTTGTCGGCAGCCTTAGCTGTCCGTTCCACATCCTCGCCGATGATCAGCGGACGGGCTGAAGCATACTGGTTCCACCATTTGATGAGTGTGTCGTAGTCGGCTGCCTTGTTGCCAATCTCCCAATAGATCTGCGGCACACAATAGTCCAGCCAGCCGTTGTTCACCCACATCAGCACATCGGCATAGAGGTCGTCGTAGTTCTGGGTGCCGTTGGTGTTGCTACCCACATAAGAGGTCTTCCGGTTGCGATAAATACCAAAGGGCGAGATGCCTACCTTCACCCAGGGCTTCGTCTCGTGGACGGTCTTGTAGACCTGCTCGATGAAGAGGTTCACATTATACCGGCGCCAGTCTCCCTGGTCCTTGATGCCGTTGGGATGATCGTGGAACAGTTCGTCGTCGGGGATGGTCTCACCCTTGACGGGATAAGGATAGAAATAGTCGTCCATGTGCAGACCGTCGACATCATAGCGGGCGACGATGTCCTTGACTACCTGACAGATATAGTCACGATTCTCGGGAATGCCGGGGTTCAGGATAAACTGTCCGTCGTAGGCAAAGCAGCTCATGGGCTTGAGGGCTGCGATGTGGTTGGCTGCCAGCTGGCGCGTTCCCTTGGTCTTGGCGCGGTAGGGATTGATCCATGCATGCAGTTCCATGCCCCGCTTGTGACACTCGTCAATCATCCATTGGAGCGGATCCCAATAGGGTTTGGGAGCCACACCCTGCTGTCCGGTGAGGAAACGGCTCCAGGGCTCCAGCTTACTCTCGTAGAGGGCGTCGCACTCAGGACGCACCTGGAAGATGATGACGTTCACGCCGTCTTTCTGCAACTCGTCGAGCTGATAGGTCAGGGTACTCTGCATCTTCTGTTTGCCCAGTCCCTGAAACTGTCCGTTGACACATTGTATCCAGGCACCACGCATCTCACGTTTCTGAGCGTCTGCCACGATGGCCATCATACAGGCCATGATCAATAATAAGATCTTCTTCATATCGTTAATTAAACAAATTCAATTTCTGTTTCCTGGCCTCTTCAAGTGAAGACAGCTTCTCCTGCGACTGGCGGTAATCGTCGCGCAGCTGACTGTACTTTCGGGTCAGTTCTTCTTCCACTTGCAGGCCGTCGCTCATGAGCCGTGAAGCCACGAGGGCATTCTGCGAGGCATCTTTCATCCAGACCACCGGACCGCCATAGACAGGCGCTATCTTCAGGGCCACATGGAGCTCACTCGTCGTGGCACCACCGATCATGATGGGAATATCCATACCGGCACGCTGCAGTTCCTTGGCCACATTAACCATCTCCTCCAAACTGGGTGTGATCAGACCACTGAGTCCAATCATGTCCACATGTTCTTCCTGCGCCTTACGAACAATCTGTTCGGCTGGCACCATAACCCCCATGTCAATGACCTCATAGCCATTGCATGACATCACGACACCAACGATATTCTTGCCGATGTCGTGGACATCGCCTTTGACAGTAGCCAAAAGAATCTTTCCGGATTTACCAGTGTTTCCGGACTTTCCGGCCTCGATATACGGCTGTAGGATACTCACGGCCTGCTTCATCGTGCGTGCGGTCTTCACCACCTGCGGGAGGAACATTTTACCCTCACCAAACAATTGTCCGACGGTATTCATGCCGTTCATCAACGGTCCCTCGATGATATCCACCGCACGGGGATATCTCTCAAGAGCCTCCTTCAAGTCTTCTTCTAAATGGTCACCAATGCCCTTCACCAACGCCTGAGACAACCTTTCTTCTACGGGAAGATTCATATCTCGTTCCAAAACCGATGCTTTCATGACATTCGACGTCGCAGTAGTAGTCTGGCTTGCCAGGGTTGCTGCCAATTCCGTCAGCCGTTCGGCAGCATCGCGTCTTCGATTCAGAATGACATCCTCGATAATTTCAAGCTGTCCGTCGGGAATATCTGCATAAGTAACTTTCGTAGAAGGATTTACGATACCAAAGTCCATGCCTTTCTGGATAGCATGATAGAGGAATACGGCATGCATGGCCTCACGGATATAATTGTTGCCACGGAACGAGAACGAGAGATTGCTGACACCACCGCTGACGTGGGCACCAGGCAGATGTGTATGAATCCATTCCATAGCCCGGATGAAGTCGGCTGCATAGGCATCATGTTCCTCCATACCTGTCGCCACAGCCAGCACGTTAGGATCAAAGATGATATCGAGGGGATTCATGCCCACCTCTTCGGTCAGGATCCTATAGGCTCGCCCGGCTATCTCTATACGCCGTTCATAGCTCGTCGCCTGACCCTGTTCGTCGAAGCACATCACCACAACCGAGGCTCCCAAACGCTTCACGTCACGAGCATGACGGATGAAGGTATCCTCGCCTTCCTTCAACGAGATAGAGTTGACGATGGCCTTTCCCTGTACGCACTTCAGACCCGCCATGACAACCTCCCAATTGGAAGAATCTATCATAATCGGTACTCGGGCGATGTCAGGTTCTGCGGAAATCAAGTTCAGGAAGTTCACCATCTCCTTTTTGGCATCCAACAGGCCGTCGTCCATGTTGATATCTATCACGAGGGCACCGTCATCTACCTGCTTACGGGCGATGCTCAGCGCCTCGTCGTAATTCCTTTCCTTAATGAGCCGCAGGAACTTTCGTGATCCCGCCACATTGCATCGTTCTCCTACATTCACGAATTGCACCTCAGGTGTCACATCGAGCAGTTCCAACCCGCTGAGCCACATTGTCTCTGAATTCGGAGCTGGCACGTGGGGCTTTTTCCCAATGACCAACGGCTGATAGAGTCTGATAAACTCATCCGTCGTACCGCAGCAGCCGCCGATGATGTTCACGAGTCCTTCGTCTACCAATTCTCCCATCTTCGGGGCCATACTATCGGGTGTCTCGTCATAGAGTCCTAAAGCATTGGGCAGGCCGGCGTTGGGGTAACAGCTGATATAATAGGATGCCCGTCGGGCAAGTTCGCGCAGATAGGGTTTCATCTGGTCGGCACCGAACGAGCAGTTCAGTCCTACTGAGAATATGGGATAGGTGCTCACGCTGGCAAGGAAGGCATCAAGTGTCTGTCCGCTGAGTGTACGTCCTGCCAAGTCGCTGATGGTTACGGAGAGCATGATAGGCAGTTCCTTTCCCCGGCGTTGCATCACCTGCATGGCGGCATCGACGGCACACTTTGCGTTCAGCGTGTCGAAGATAGTCTCAATGAGCAGGGCATCCACCCCACCCTCCATCAGTCCGTCCACTTGTTCACCATAGGCAGCCAGCAGTTCGTCGTAGGTCATCTCACGGGCAGCCGGATTACTCACGTCGGGTGACATGGAGAGTGTCTTGTTTGTAGGCCCGATACTGCCTGCAACAAAACGCGGTTTCTCAGGCGTGGTGTAGGCATCGGCCATTCTTCTGGCGATACGGGCTCCCTCAAGGGCCATCGTTCTCGCGCTGTCCTCCAAATGGTAGTCTGCCTGGGAGATACGCTGGCTGCTGAACGTGTTGGTAGTGATAATGTCGGCTCCGGCCTCGAGATAGCGACGATGGATATTTTCGATGACCTCAGGATGACTCAGGTTCAGTTCGTCGGTATTGCCGACCTTCCCCATCACAGCCCCGACCATCGTGCCCATCGCACCGTCGAGAATGAGAATCCGTTCCTTAATAATATCGTTAAGTCTATTCACAGAGTAATCATCTATAAACTATAAACTATTTATAAACTTTCATCGCACGGTCCATCTCGCGGCGGTCTTCCTTCTCTTTCAGCGTCTGCCGCTTGTCGAATTCCTTCTTACCCTTACAGAGGGCGATATCCATCTTGGCACGTCCTTTGTCGTCAATGAACACCAGCAGCGGCACGATGGTATAACCCGTTTGTTTCGTAGCACTCGTCAGCTGTCTGATCTCACGCTTTGTGAGCAACAGCTTACGGTCGCGCTTCATCTCGTGGTTGTTATATGAGCCATAGAAATATGGACTGATACTCATGCCCTTCACCCACAACTCGCCGTTGACCACCAGACAATAGGTATCCACCAGACTGGCTTTTCCGAGACGGATGCTCTTGATCTCCGTACCCGTCAGCACGATGCCGGCCGTAAAAGTCTCGATGAAGAAGTATTCAAATGAGGCCTTCTTGTTCTTTATCTGTACAGGACTCTTCTTCCTGAGTTGTTCTTCTGCCTTATTCAATGTTCAATCCTCAATCTTTTAATCAATGTTCAACAGTTGCAAATCGCTCCAGGTGGTCATCCACATAGTGTGCGATATCAGCCGTCCATACTTCCTCGTTCTCTACAAACGTGTCATCGAGGTCGTCAAACTCCGGGAATTGTTCGAAGAGCGCCATGAATTCATCCTCCGTACAGTCCTTCTCGATGGTCTCCCGATATTTGAGCCATAGCGTATGGGCATCGTAGATCAGCTTCGAAAGCTCGCGCATGCCCCACAACTTGACAGCCTTGGCGAATGGATTCTTGAAGATGAAGGGGCCATAGCCGTTATGGATCAGCTGTACGAACCCGCCGTCCATCACCTCCTGATGTAGAATGTCCCATGCCAACAGGGTTATCTGGTCGGCATTCAGCTCCTGCATCGACTCTGCCGTCAACTCTCCGTCGACGGCTTCGTAGATGGCCTTGACAAACACGCCCAGAAAGGCATCCATACCTTCCAAAGCTGCCTGCTGCAGATCAGCATCCTTCACAACAACCTCTTTCATCATCCTTCACTCTTCATTCCAATTCATACACTCCAGACGGCATCTGCCGGCGCAGTACCTCAAGTTTCAAATCCTTACCCGCCACGATGCCATAGCTGCGCAGGATGGCCTCTACGGTCTTGCGGGCCAGTTCAGGATGGTTGTTTTCTTCACTCAGATGGCAGAGCCACACATGATGCAGATGCTCCGACATGTTCTCTGCAATGGCATGCCCGCAGTCTTTGTTCGACAAATGACCGATGGAGCTGAGGATGCGTTTCTTGAGATATTCTGGATATGGACCGCCCTCCACCATCTCCACATCGTGGTTGGCCTCGATAACGAGATAGTCTGCCCGAGAGATCATCTCTCGCATCTCTTCGGTCACAGAACCGGCATCGGTGATGAACACCATCGTGATGCCATCCACCTGAATCTCAAAGCCAACATTCTCGCTGGCATCGTGAGGCACCGCAAAGGGACGTACTGTGAAGTCACCGATGGTCACAGTTTGGCCGATGGTCAGATACTTCTTCTGGCTTTCTGATATTTTACGCTTGGTGCAGTAATTCACATCGATACCCTCATGCACAAGTTTCGTGGCATAGACCGGCACCTGATAGTCGCCGCTGAACGACCCAACAGACTTGATGTGGTCGGCGTGGTCGTGAGTAATCAGCAAATGCTTTACGGTCTGGAGCGATATTCCATAATCCTTGCAGAATTTCTTAAGGGTGCGTATTCCTACACCTATATCGATCATCAGTCCGTCGGTGGCAGTCGCGAGATAGTAGCAATTACCGCTGCTGCCGCTTCCAAACGATATAAATCTTAACATGTCAATGATATTTTCGTGCAAAGGTACGACAAAAAAGTGGAAAGTGAGGAGTGAAGAGTGAAGAAAATGCTGCTACCTTAATTTTTTTAACTTTTAAAAGATGGCAATTCGAGTAATTCATCATTTAGAACGGCAGTCCAACGGCAAAATGAAAAGCCAGATCCCTGCTCAGTCTTGGGTGAATCAAGGGAAAGTGGGCATCGTCGTCTTCATAAGCGGGATTGACGGCCTTCATGCCCAGATCTAAACGCAGGATGAAGTAGTCGAAGTTCAGTCGAAGTCCCATGCCATAACCCACGGCTATATCGTCGAGCATTCTCGACAGTTTCAACTGACCGCCCTCCTGCTCGGGATAATAACGAAGAGTCCAGATGTTACCTGCATCGAGGAAGAGGGCGCCGTAGAACTTCCAGAACAGATATGAACGGTACTCCATGTTCAGGTCGAGCTTCAAGTCGCCAGTTTGTGTGATGAAGTTAATCCTACCGTCCTTGTCCTTATACCGTCCAGGCCCCAGGCTTCTGACACTCCAGCCTCTTACGCTGTTGGCACCACCGGCGAAATAGCGTTTCTCGAAAGGCAGCACGCGGCAGTTGCCATATGGATAGGCGATGCCTAATCCTGCATGGAACACCAATTGGTTGTTATCGCCTTCATACAGCCGATGGATGAAGTCGATGTCAGCTTTGACATATTGGGCAAAGGCAATGTTGAATACCTGATATTGTCCGAGACTGTTCTGAGAGGCCCTGAAAGCGTGGGCATAGAGGTTCAACAGGTTTCCGCCCGTCTCAAGGTTCGTCTTCAGCGCCGTGTGACCGTTGTTATAGGCATAGCCAAAGCCTGTCTTCATGATAAGCAGGTCTTCGTAATTGTAGCTCAGGATTGCGTTCGAATTTGATGTATTATCGAGATATTCTTCGCGGAAGGTCTTGCTGATCCAAGGCATAAACACATAGTTCAGGTCTATCAGGTCCATCCTGTAACTATTGAAACTATTCTGGGGCTTCCACTGGTAATGCCATCCTGCCGAAAGTACCCTTCGGAGGAATTCCGGACGGTCTTGCGAGTCGTAGAGCAACGATACCTCGCTGGTGGCGATGATACCTCGCCGAAACTCAGAACTCAGGAACGGTATGATGAAACGCGGGAACGACAATCGGCTCTCAACGCTATACTCAAAGAAGTCTTGATTGCTGTAACCTTCCAGTCCGCGGATAGCCTCATAGGCGCCTCTCAACTGCACGCTCAGCACCTCAGAACCTTTAAACAAATTTCTGTTCTGATATGTCAGTGCAGCAGCTGCTCCAAGATCGCCCGCCGTGTTCGTTCCCTCCGGCTGGAAACTGATAGTAGACGGTTTGTTGGTCTGTATCTGTATATGAGCGTCGAGCAACGTGGTATCGGCCACTTGCTCGTAGCTAATGTTCGTATATTTCACAGCACTCAGGCGGCCAAAGTGGTTGTAGGTGTTCTGTAGGTCGGCTGCCGAATAGAAATCTCCTTTTCTGATAAATGTATTCTCTTTCAGCACATGGTCACGGAGATGAATGGCCGAGTCGCCCACATTACCGCTCTGAAACACCACGTCCCTGACCCTATAACGACTGTGCAAACTGCTACTATCCTCTGCCTCTCTCCGATACTTATGAAGGATCATCGATAAGCCGACACTATGGTCCCGGGCGTTCTTCCTTGCACGGTAGTTGATAAACTCTTTATGGAAACGGAAATAGCCTCGGTCCTGAAGATACGAGGTGATCTGGCTGCGCTCCGTGTTCAGGGCATCGGCGCTGAACTGCATGCCTGG
>JAEEGK010005983.1_pt1 | contig 29327 bp, 16 predicted proteins | sample 8958771 | NCBI WGS metagenome assembly JAEEGK01 (sample SAMN16246547, study PRJNA631951) | gut metagenome | biome: gut microbiome; feature: rumen; material: SC-attached | host: Bos | place: Iran: Karaj | collected 2018-10 | reverse complement strand
AAACAAATTGAAGATAAAAAAAATAAAAAAAATGAAATGATGAGTCCAACTGAATATTCAATGAATTATAAAATATTAGAAAAAATAGGAGAAACTTTATTATAATTAATTATTCAATTATTTTTTTTTTTAATTTATATTTTAACCTAAAAAAATTATTTAATTATTATTTTAATCTTTTTTTCATTTTTTTTTATTTAATTATATGGTATATTAAAATAGTCTAAATACTTAATTTTAGATTTTTATTTAATATAATCTATTTTTTATAATTAAAAAACAAATATTATATATCATTTTTGCAAATAAAAAAATCTAAAATGTCTGAAGATAAAAATAAAATCCCAGAAAATAATAAAAATAATAATGAAAAAAAAATATTAGTAAATCCAACAATTGATGATTCAAGAGAAATATTATTAAATACTTTAGATAAGAAAAAAATATTAAACATAATAAATACTCTTCCAAAAGAAAAAATAGAATATGATGATTTTAAAGAAAATTTAAAATTAAAAACTAAAGATTTAAACGATTCAGAGAAATCATATTTAATATATTATTGGATAACTAATAATATATCATATGATACAAAAAGTATATTTTTAAAAAAATATATTCCTAATTCTCCAATTGAAACTTTTACAAATAAAAAATCAACATCAACTGGATATTCAAGATTATACAGAGATTTATGTTCAAAATTAAATTTACAATCAGTATGTATAAAAGGTTATTCTAAAGGAAATAATTTTGAAGAAGATATTTTTAAGAAAGAAAAAAAAGAAGAAGAAAAAAAAAAAGAAGAAAAAAAAAAAGAAGAAAAAAAAAAAGAATCTGAAGAAGAAGAAGAAAAAGAAGATGAAAAAGAAGATGAAAAAGAAGATGATAAAGAAGATGAAAAAGAAGAAAATAAAAAAATTAATCATGAATATAATGTTGTTAAAATTGATAAAAACTGGAAATTTATCGATACAACTTTAGGAGCAGGTTACATTAATAAATCATGGAATTTTGTAAAATTATATAATGAATTCTATTTTTGTACAAATCCTTCAGAGTTTATTCATAGTCATTATCCTGTTGAAGAAAAATGGCAATTATTAGAGAATCCACTTCGTGAAGATGAATTTGATAAAAATGTAAAAATATATGAACAATTCTATAAATGTGGTTTTAATAGTACAAATTTAAATGAATCAAAATATCTTGTTGAAAATCCTAATGAAACTATTCTTTTAGAATATGATATTGAAAATTATAATCCTGATTTAAAAGCTGAATTATATTTAAATGGAGTTAAAAAATATAGTAATGTTAAATGTTCAAAAAGAGCAAATTTATGTGAATTTGAATTAGATTTTAAAGAAAAAGGAATTTATCAAATAAAAATTTTAGGGAGAAACAATAATAAAGAACCTTATAAATTAATGATAGAATATATTTTTGATAATAAAGAAAAACCGATAATTCAAAATAATATTATTAATATTAATCCTAAATCCCATGGACCATATTATGAAAAAGATTTTAATTATGTAGAACCAGAACCAAAAGATTTAACTAATCTTAAAAAAAAGAAAAATGTAAAAGTTGCAAATGACCATCCAAAAAGTAATGTAAATAAAATTAATGGTATTAAAGTTGCTAAAAATGATGGAAAATTTGTAAAATCAGTTGGCACTAAAAAAAAATAAAAGAAATTATAATTGAAGGAAAATTTAACACAAAATTTAAAGAAATTGAAATAATTCCAGTGAATTGATTTTTGAATATATTTTACATTATATTATAATTTATGAATTTTATTTTATAAGACTTTAGTAATTTAATTAAATTATAAAATAATAATTATTAAAAAAAATTAAATCAGTTTAATTATATAATTATTTATTTTATTATTTTTATTATATTCTAATTTAAATTATTTTCTTTTAATTTTTGTCTTAATGTTTTAAATTTTTGAATTATTTTTCCATATTCGTTATTTAAACTTTGATAATTATCCTTCATTCTTTCATATTCAATATTTTTTTCTTCTATATTTTTAATTAAATCATTAATTCTCTTTTCTTTATCTTTTAATTCACATTTTAAAATAAAATTTTCTTTATGAAATTTTTCTAATTCATTTTTATAAAAATCAATATCATTGATATCAATTTCTTTAACATCTATAAAATTACCAGAATCAGTATCTGCATCACTATCACTTAAAGTAATTATATTAAGATTATTCTTTTTATAATGCTTTGAATTAATTTGCCTTCTTTTTCTTATTTTTATTAATTCATTTTTATCCATTAAACTTGAATTGATAAATTTTGGATATTTATTGTCATAAAGTCTTATTTTTTTGATAAATTCTTTTCTTTTTAAATTTTCAATTGGTTCCCATAATGGATATTTTAATCCTTTGAATTTTATTAAATATTCAAAATCATTATTAGTACCAATTTTTCTATCCAATACTTTTTCAATTTGATAGTTTCTTCTTTGTTTACCCATTTTATATTAATTTTTTATTAATTGTTTTAAATAGCTCAATTATTAAAAAATTATTAATTTAATTAAATTAGTCAAATATATATTTAAAAAATTTGAATAAATAAAATTAAAAAAAAATATTTAAAGAATATTTTAAAAAAAAAATAATTTAATAATTAATTATAATAAAGTTTCTCCTATTTTTTCTAATATTTTATAATTCATTGAATATTCAGTTGGACTCATCATTTCATTTTTTTTATTTTTTTTATCTTCAATTTGTTTTTTTAAATAATTTAAATGATTTAAATTTTGTCTATTAATAATATTTTGAATATTTATTTGATCATTTTTATATTTTTCATCATCCATTTTAAATATTCTTAATTGTTCTTTATTAATTTTATTTTCAAATTCTATATTTTTTTTTTTTTCTTCAATTTGTTTATCTAAATATTTACCTAATTCTTTTTTTCTTTCTTCTTTTAATCTTTCTTCTTCAATTTCTTTTTCTTTTTCTAATTTATTTTTTTCATATTGATAATATCTAATTCTCATATTTTCTTCTTCTTCTTCTTTTTTAATATTATTAATAATATTTTTAGCAGAAGAATTTAAAAAACTTTGTTGCATTTTTTCTATTTTTTTAAAATATTTAATTCTATCATTTTCTTTTTTTTCTTCAATTAATTCTTGTTCTTTTAATATTATATCATTTTCTTCTTTTTCTTTCTTTAATTTATCTAATAATTTTTGTTTTCTTAATTCATTTTCTTTAATTGCTTCTTTTAATGCTAATTCTCTTTTTTTTTCATTTTCTATTTCTTTTAATTTAATTTCTTCATTTTCTTTTTTATATTCTAATAATTTTTTTTTTTCATTTTTTTTTTCTATTAATTCTTCTAATTTTTTTCTTCTTTTATTATCTTCAATTTGTGCTAATCTTGATTGTTGAATAATTAATTTTTGTTCTTCTAATTTTTTTTCTTTTTCTTTTTCTATTTCTAATAATTTTTTATTATGTTTTTTTAATATTTTATTATATTCTTTTTCTAATTTTTTTTCTTCTAATAATAATTTATTTTTATCTTCAATTTGTTTATTTAAACTTTCAAATAATATTTTTTTATCTTCTTTATTTTTTAAAGCAATTTCTTTATTTTGTTGATCAAATAATAATTTAGAATAAATATTCATTGCATGCCATTCATTTTCAAATTTAGAAAAATCTATTTTTTTAATTTTAGGTTTATAAATTGATTCTTCTGATTCTAATATTGCTAATTCTTCATATATATTATTATATTTTTTTTTATTATTTAAATCTAATGACATTGTTATTTTTCTTTTATTTATTATATTAGGCATTGAATTTTGATTTATATTATTATTTTTATTTATATTTATATTTTCTATATTTATTTGTGATAAATTCCTTTTATATAATTTTTTTTCTTCTAATAATTTTTTTATTTTATCTTCTAATTTTTTTAAATCTTCATTTGTAAATTTTTCTCCTTCTACAAATTTTATTATTTCATACTCTATTTTTTTTTCTGGTTTTATTATTCCATATTTTCTACAAAATTTAGTTATTAATAATCCTTTTAATTTTTCTATTTTTTGAATTCTTATTAATCTCTCATTATCTGTTATTATATTATCTCTATTTGATAATAATTCTCTTTCTTTAAGTGCTGCTTTAGTTGCTCTATTTGTATTATAAAACATATTTTTAAGTTATATTTTTTAATTATATTTTAAAAAATTCAAATTTATTTTTAATTATTTATGGAAAATAAAAAAAAAGAAAATGCTGATATTATTCAATTTATAAATGACAATTTATATTTATATAATGATAATTCTTTTCAAAATCAAAAATACTCTAATAATAATTCTATATTTTATGATGAGTTTAATGAAGAAAAGATTTCAAATTTAAGAAGTCAATATAATATGTTTAAAATATTTATTTATAAAAAATTATATAAACAAGAATATAAAACAGTTTTAAATCAAATTGAAGGAAATTATCAAATATATATAAATTTACCTGAAATAGAAGAATTGATATTTTTGAAAATTGAAGTTTTATTAAAAATTATATTACATAAAATAAAAAAAATAAACAAAGAAAAAACTAAAAAAATTAGTAAAAGTGATTCTTGTAGATATAAATCTTATTCTATATCAAAAAATTCAATTAAATTATTAAAAGAAATAAATAAAAAGAATAGTGTTTGTAATATCAAATTAAATAGATATGAGTCGTTTAATCTAAATATTTTTGTTTCAATTGAAAAATATTATTTAAAAATATATAAAGAATTTAATTGTTTAATTAATAATATACAGAATATTTTTCAAAATTCTCAAATTATTTATATTGAAAAAATAATTCAATTATATTTGAAATTTATATTAATTAAAAATTCTCATCACGAAAAAATATTTCAATTACTTTATTCTAATTATTATTTATCATTAGGGAAAAAATTAATAGATTCTTTTAAAGATTATATAAAAGATTCATTAACATTAGAATTATATCAAGAAATATATTTAAATATTGCAAAAAATCTTATAATAAATAAAGACTTTAAAAAAGCTGAAATTAAATGTATTAAAGTATGTAATCTTTGTTTAAGAGAATTAATTTTTAAATATGGAAATGTTAATATATTACCAAATAATTTAAATTCAAATGAAAAAAAAGTTTTTCTATATTTATCATTGGCATTTTTTTACATTGGAATTTGCAAAGAAGAATTAGGAAAAATAAATAAATCATTAAAATATTATAAATTAGTTTTATTTTTATCAAAAAAATTTTTAAAGGAAGGATATAATAAATTTTCAAAATTTATAAATAATATAATTTTAAGAGTTGAAAATTATAAAAATATTTTTAATGGATTTCAAACAAAAGGAATAGAATATATAAAAGGAAAATCTTTAGATAATAATTTAAGTGAAAATTATGATAAAAGTAATTCAATTATAATTAATTATAAATTCAAACCTGAAAATACTTTCAATAAAATTAATATTTTTAAAAAAAACTTGAAATTACAAAAATATGTAAAAGAAATATCTTATGACAAATATAAAAAAAGTAATGATTCCAATATAGACGAAAATAAAACATATAATAACAATTTTATAAAACTAAGAATTAAAAAAAAAAATGATGTAAAAAATGTTAACATAAATAGTATAAATTTAAAATCTTATATAAATTTTATACCAAATAAAATAAAAAATCAAATATCAGAAATTAGTACAAGAAATTTAAGTAATATTCAATTATCTGGAAAAAATAGAATAGATTCAGAAAAAAAAATAAATCTACATTTAAAAAGAGTAATGAGTGCAGTTTCAATGAAACAAAATCATTTAAATAAAATTAGTTCATCTCCTAATTTAATTGCAATTGATGATTCTTTTAAAACTCCAAATATTACTTTTACTTTTAATCAGTTATTTAATAATTTAACAAAAAATAAATTAACTCAATTAGAAAATAATAAAGTTTTATCAAATAAAAAATTAAATGATAATGGGCAAAATAATAATATAAATTATGTTTTTGTTAAGAAAGTTTATTTAAATAATATTAAAAATAAAAAAATTTCAAAAAAAAATAAAAGTAAACAATTAGTATTTTCTGAAGGTAAAGTATCAAGTCAAAGTCCAATAATTTCAAAAATACAAAAGTTATCTATGAAATCAATTACTTCGACTTCTCCTTTTTTAAGTGATAGAGTTATTAGTCCAAAAAAAGTTCTTTTATATCAAAAAAATATTAAAAAAAATAAAACATTAATCTTAACTCCATTTTGTAATTCTTCAAACTTTAATTGAAAATAAAATTAATATAGGTATTATATAAATAAAAATTTTTTATTATTTAATCAGTCATATATATATATTTTTTAATATATAATAAATTATACTATTAATAAATTAAGTAATTTTTATTTTTTTTTTTCCTTATTTAATTAATCAATTTTTTTGAAACTTTTATTATTATTAATTTAATAAAACAATTTAATATTGTTAAGATAGAAAAATACAAAAAAAAAATCAATGAGTTACGAAAATAAAAATGATTATTTAAATTCAGAATCTAAAGAAAGTAATTCTTTTAAAGAAATATTCTATTCTAAAATAATAAAAAAAGTATTTCCTTCATTCAGTACTCCATCAAAATCGCGTTTTATTAATATTTTTCCAAATTCAAAAGAAGAAAATTGTAATCTTTCTATTAAAAAAGAAACAAAAAGAAATAAAACAATGTCAATAATAAAAGAAAAAATTTTGAATGGAAAAGATAAACGAACTACAATAATGATAAAAAATTTACCTCGCAATTTAAATAGTGAAATTATTTCTTCAATTTTATTATTAGAAAAACATATTAATTATTTATATATACCAGTTGATAGTAATAATGGCAAAATTTTAGGATTTGCTTTTGTAAATATGAAAAAATATATTAATATATTAGAATTTATAAAATTTTTTGAAGAAAAATGGAAAATTATAAATAGTAATGGTTTTAATAAAAAATTTGAAATCTGTTATTCTTCAGTACAAGGTATTAAAATTTTAAAACAAACTTTTGGAAATTATATTGTTTTATAAATATTATGATAACATATTTTATTTTTGGATATTATTTAATTCCTAATGTTTTTATTTTTAATGTGAATAAGAATATATATATTTGTTTTCAAATATAGAATAATTTTTTTGTCTTTTTTATTTTTATTTGTTTTTTAGGAACGTAAAGATATATATAATTTTAAATTAAGTTAAAAACAATTAATAATTATAATATATTTAACATAAAAACTTGTCATATAAATAATTTTATTTATAAATAAAATTGTATATTTAAATAAAAATCTCATTAAAAAATATTTTGGTTAAATATAACTAAAAAATTATATTTTTTAACAACAAAAATAATTATAAATATAAAATTTTCAATTTTTTTCAAATTTTTATTAAATTATCAATATTTCAAATATCATCAATTAATATTTAATTTAATTCTTTTTATTTTTATTTATGTTTTTAATTGAATTTAATATTATTACATTTATTTATTCAATTATATAGATTTAATTAATAATAAATTATCTTCTTTATATTAATTATATAATGATATTTAAATGAACTTAATTGACAAATTTTATTCACCTTTTTCTTCTTCTTCTGTTAATTTTTTTACAATTTCTTTTTTTATTTCATCTGGTATTAATTTAATTAAATCAACACTAGTTTTTAATAAATTTTTTAATTTTTCTTCATATCCCTTCCATATAATAAAATAAATAATAATCACTATAAATATTAATAAAATAAATGCAGAATCAATAATTAAATCAATTGTATCTTTATAATTTGAAAAACATTCATTCAATTTATTTACCAAATATTTAAACAAAGGTCTAATAATATATATAAGTGTTTTATTTATTTCAGAAAATTTTGATTTATGAGAAAAAAAAGGTTCAGTCAAATTATCTTTTTGATATAAATATAAAATTGCTAAAAATTTACTAATTTCAAAATATTTTGTTATCACACAATTAAAACCATAATCTACAGTTCCTATCATATTCATTCCTGGAAAATTTTTTGTTATATCTGAAATATTATGTGTCATTCTTACAGAAAATTCATCTAAATATGAATCTTTTAAAAATGATTTTGTTTCATAAGAATATGAATATAAAAATTCAATTTCATTACCTAATATTGTTGTAGATAAGTAAAATATTTCATCAGTATCACTCTTATTTATAATTGGAATAGATGAATTATAATAATAAGATTTATAAATATTTGTTTTTAAAACTATATCACAATCACAATAATGAGTTATATTAAAAACTTTAATAAAAGTTTTAATATTACCCATAATTGATTTTACATAAAAAAATTTAAAAATCATATAAATTTGAATAAATGCAAAAAATAAAGCAATATAAATAAAAGCAAATAAATATTCTGTAGAATTTTTTATTGATTGTTTATAATCATTTTTTTGTTTTAATTTTGTTATCATAATTATATCATCATCTTTTGAAGTGAGAGTATATTCAATTTTAGATTGTTCTTCTTCTGTTTCTTCATTTCCAAAAAATTTATTTAATAATTTATTTAAAAAATTTTCACTAGTTGCTTTTAATTCTTCAAATTTTTTCTTTTTAATAGTTAAAAATAAATCAACTGGTTTTTCTCTATCATCAATAAATTTACTAATTAATTTCCACATTATAATTAAATCTATAATTACAAAAATAAAACTTAAAATAAAAATAATTAATAAAATAAAAGGTGATTTTGCTTCATCAATTGCATTATCTGCTAAAATAAAAGTTACATTTCTCATAATTATAAAATAATCATTTAATAAATTCATCATTAATTCATAAGCATTTCTATTACTTAAATCTAAAGAAAGATAATTATCAGTAATAGTACTCACAAAAAAAATAGAAGTTTTAATTCTATTTAATGCACTAGAATAAGAAATAATTTCTATAGTAGGTATAAAATTACTTATTGTTCTCACATGAATTTTAACATTATTAATATAATCATAATATAAATTATTAAATTTAACAGTAGCATTTGAAAAAAGTGCTATATAATCATTTATTTTTTGTCTATATTCTACCATTTCATTTTTTGCATTTAAAACATATTCTTTTTGATCTTCTCCTAATGCATTTGTATAACTAGAATTTTGAGATAAAATTACTTCAGTTAGAAAAAATTTAGTATATAAAAAGGAATTTAATAAAATATAAGAATCATCTAAATATTTAATAAAATGAGCACATTTATTAACTTTATATATTGATAATCCAAATTCAATACTAATAAATCCTAGTATTAAAATAAACATAATTACAGATGAAAATTTAATATATGTTACACTTTTTTCATTAAATATATGATTTAATGATAATGAAATATCTCCTCCATTAATTTCATTTGTTTCATTTTGATTATTTTGATTTTCTTTTTGTAAAGGAATTGAATTTTTTTCATTTATTATTTCATGATTTTCAAAATTAACTTTATTAGTTTTTGTTGTACTACTTATTTTTTTATAAAGATTTCTCCTTAATTCAGGATGAGCATTTAATTTTTCTTCAATTCTATGTATAAAAGTTGATATTTGAATTTTTAATATTGGTTCTGTTATTTTTCCAACTGGATATAATTCTTTATTTGGTCTATGTTTTTCTAAACTAACATCTGCGCCATAATATTTTAATGAATTGATAAATTCATTTATTTCTTGAGAATTTCTATTTTGATATTCTAATATTATTTCTTTTGATAAAATATTAGAATTAATATCTTCTTTAATTTTCTCTTCTTCATTTTCTTCTTCATCACTATATTTTGATTTTTTAATTTTAATTTTTCTTCCTCTTTTATTTATTGATTCAGAAGGACTATTAAGATTTGTTATATTATTATTTTTAGGACGAGTAAAAAATTCATTTTTATTTTTTTTATTATTTACTAAAACAGTTCTTACAAAATTTAATTTTAATATATCATACATAATTAATTTCTTTGTAGATTGTTTAAAATCACTTAAATCAATATTAGATTTTTTTGTTTCTATTTCAGTAAATCTAAAACAAAATCCAGTTGGTTCTTCATCACCAAATTTCATTTTTATAATAGTTAAATTAAAATCTTTTTTTTTTGATAATTCAACTAATTGTTCAATATTTTCATCAACCATTCTAATAGTATCATTTTTAGGATAAATTTTATCAGGAAAAATCCAAGTAATTCTTCTTGGTTCATCTTCATATTCATTATATCTTTCAGATAAATTTAATATATCACAATTTTGAGAACTTCTTACTAAAATATTTAAATTAACAACATATTTTTTTAATAAATCCATAGTTAATCCCATTGATAAAGCAGAAGATGAAAAAGAATCAATTGTAAAATCATCTTTTGCTAAAATATAATATGCATATACTGATTTTGGATCTTTATTATCAATTTTAGCTTTTATAATAAAAGTATTTGAGAAATCATCATCATTATAAATTGTAAATTTTACTATTCCTGGTAATATATATCCTACTTTTGTTCTTGGAAGAAAAAATAATTGTCTTTTATCACTTACTTTATTCATTGATGGATTTAATTTTCGTAAAATTTTTAATTTATTTGAAATTGCTTTTGGATGACCATTTATAAAAATATTTGGCATTAATACTTCTATTTTTTTTCCTATTAAATTCTGTTTTGTAAATCCTAATAAATTTACTATACTATTTGACATTTGTATTACTGAACAATCTCCTTTTTCATTTGTTCTACAAAATATAACATAATCTTGATCTTCTAATATTATATCTAAATTTTCTATATCAAATTTATCATTTTCATTTTTTTTTGATTCAAAATGTTGTTCTTCATTTAATTTTTTTAATATTTCATCTGATTTTGTTTTATTTCTTAAAATTTCTCTCATAAAAAATGCATATAATTGAACTATTGATTGATTTTCTAAATCAATTTTTGATGTTTTTAAATATTTTTCCCATATTTCATTTATTTCTTCTAATAAAATATTTAATTTATTTCCTAAAAAATATAATTTTTCTAAATTTAAATTATTAGTTAAATTTGTACTTAATACACCCCAAAATTCACCATATAATTTTGTTGTTGATTCAATTAAATATTTTAATTTTCTAAATTTATTATCTTTCAATTCTTCAATTTTTTCAATATCATCATCTATATTTAAAATTGCATTTACTTTGTTTAAAGAATTTACACTTTGTTTTATACAAAATAAAATAAAATCTTCTGTTATTGTATTACTTTCTTTTTCTAATTTAGCTAAATAAGTTTTTGCTGCATTTAAATTAAATTTATATGAATAATTAAATTGAATAAAAGTCATTACAATATTTTTATTATTTGGAAATTTTTTAATTCCTTCAATTAAAAGAAGATTTATATAATGTAATAAACAATTTTTTTGGATTTGAAAATTTCCTTGATTTTCTATATATTTAGATAAAGGACATTCTTCATTTACACAATTTTCTAAATGACAAGAAATTAATCCTTTTAAAAAAATATCATTTTTATCATATCCTTTTTTAGAATTTTCAAGTGATTTATATTTATCAATATATTTCCCTACTAAAATAATTATAGATTTAGTTTTATTCATAAAATCATAAGCATTACCAGAATTAGAATTTGATAAAATAAGATTTTCATTTTTTTTTTTATAAAAAATTCCACAAGTAATTACAATTAAAGGCATACAAAATAAAAATAAATAAATATTTCCATCAAATTTTGAATCATATGTTAATTTACAAATCAAAGCCATAATAGAAGTCCATAAAAATAAAGTATTTCTAATAACAACAAAACATTGAATAATATAATTTGTATAAGTTGGTTCATCAAATCCTTTTTTTAAATTAAATAAAGAAGTGATTAATAATATTGAAATACTAATCCATTCATTTTTTATAAAAGTATATCTTAGAGAATTAATTAAAGAAATAATATAATAAAATAAATCAGCACTTGTATTAACTTTACTTGTAGTTTGTTTTGAATTAAAAGGATCAAAATAAAATATACCAAAAATAATATTTAACATATATTGTCCTATTAAAAAAATAATTGTCAAAACAATATATAAAAAATGTAATCCTTTATAACATTTAATTGGATTTTTAACAATATCAATTTTTCCATCTTTACATTTCAGCATTAAAAGTAATACTTCACTACAAGGAATTAAACCAATTGACATCATAATACATGAAACATATTTAGAATAACTTACTACAAATTTATATAAAGGTGAATTAGGATCATTTATTTTAACTGACATTACAACAATTAAAGAAGTCAAAAAAATTAAAAAACTCATTATACTCCATATAATTAAATAAATTTGAAAAGAAACAAATTTTAATAATTGTGTTCCTCTTATTGATCCAAAAAATGTATTTAAATTATCCATTTTTTTTGAACTTATTTTCCAAAATTTTGTATGTGGTTCACTAAAACCATATGATATTATTTGAATTGTTTCCATTAATAATAATAAACATGTAACTATTACATTAAAGTCTTTTTTTTTTAATACATTATAAAAAAAGTTGAAAAGATTTATTTTATTTGTCATTTCATCATTTGTTGGTATTATTTCTTTATTATTTTTTTTATTTTTTTCAAAAGATGTTCCACCAATCATTTCTCAATAAATTTAAAAAAAAATTAAGAATCCATAAAATATAAAATATAAAAATTAAATTTGAAAATTTAATCAAAAATATAAAATCATAATTTTAATATTATTTTTAAAATTAATTATTTTATTTATTAAAGTAAAATTTAATTTTTTAAAAAATCAATTTCTGCTTTTATTAATCTTAATAACTTTATATCTTCAAAACAAACTTTTCTTTTATTTCTAATATTATTATATGAATTAAAGACAGAATCCATTTCTTTAGCTTCTAATTTTTTAATAATTTGTTGATTTTCTTGAAATTCTTGATAAATACAATCATTTTTCTCATTTCCAAATTTAATAGGTGGTTTAGATAAAAATTCAAAAAGATTCATTTGTTCATTATCAAATAAACAATATTTAATTAAATCTATTTCTTGCATTTTCTTAATATAAGTATATATATCAAGATAATAATGGATTTTATTTTCTGCTTTTTTAATTATTTCATTTCTCCTTCTTTGTAAATTACTACAACATGGACATAAAGATGCCAAAAAATTTTCTGATACACTAACTGGAAGAAGTCTTTCTTTTTTATTATTATTTTTTGAATTTATTCTTTTTTTGTTTCTGTTCAGACTTAATGAAGAAAAACTCAAATTACTATTTTCATTATCTAATTTACACTCTTTTTCATTTAAATTATGACTAAAATTTAATCTCATTACATCATTAAATAAACCATTTCTTACTGGAAACGTTTTTAATTCGATTTTATTTTCACTTTCTTGAAATTTTACAGTTTTAGATTTTGAATTAAAAGTTTTTTTTCTTTTAAAATTCACTGATTTTGCTCTTAATTCATTTTTATCATTTGTATCTTCATCATTATTTAAATTATTTGACTTATCTACTTTTCCCATAAAATTATTTAATAAAACAATAACACTTTTATTTAAAGAGGATATATTTTCTCTTTTTTCAATTTTTAAATTAGGTTTTTTAATTATTTTCATTATATCATTTGAATTTTTATCAGAATCAAATAATTCAATTAAATGATTAACATCATAATTTTTACTTCCTTTAAATTTTAACATCCTATTTATTAATTTATGATCAACTAATTTTCTTTCAACAAGATTTATAATAATTAAAGTTATAACCATAATTTCTTCTAAAATTCCACATAAATCAGCAATAAATGAAGGTAATTTTTGATAATTTCTATTAAATTGATATATTTTAGGAGAAGCTTTTATTATTATTTGACCTAATAATCTTTGATCAATAATATCTTCATCTTTCCTTGAATAAATATATCTAAAACTATCATAAGAATAATCCATTGTTGAACTATTTTTCTCTTTTGCATTATCAAAAATAAAATTTTCGTCATTTATAAAAGAAATAGGTGAAACAAAAACATAAATAAATTTAATAAAATTTAAATCAAAACCTCTACACAAATAATTCACATAAGGTGACATAAAATGATTCTTACTTTGATAATCAACTGTTGTATCACTATAATAAAGAGCCATTTCTAAAGGATTATTTTTAAGATATTTTTCAACTTCATCAAGATGTTCCATTGCATAATTAGAAAGTGATAGATTTAATCTTAAAAATTTAAAATAATAATCAGTATATAAACCATCTAAAGAATAATTAAAATTTTTTATTTTTGGACAATAAAGTGTTTCTAAACTATTATTTTCAAAATAAATATCAATTTGATTAAAAAAATCTTCTTTAGTACAATGTCCAAGTTCTAAATTAGTAATAATTGTTTGAGCTGAAGTACCAAATCCAGTCCATTCAATTGATTCAACTGAATAATTAAAAAAATTCACATCTTCACTTTCATATTCATAATCACAACTATCAATTTGTTGTTGAACTCCAAATGCAAAGTTAAATTTTTCTTTAATTAAATCAATAAAAGGTGCTGTTTCCACAACTTTTGTTGAATAAATATAATTAATGTTTTTTCTTGTTATGAAACCAAATGAATAATATAATGTATATATTGATGTAAATGTAATAAAAATTATAGTACAAATTCCACCACTTATTGATTTATATTCTAAATCATTATTTATTCTAAATGTTATAAATGTTCCAAATAAATCCATATCTTTTAATATTGATCGAATATTATGATTGCTTTTTTTTTTTTCCATTCTTTATTTTATTTATTTAATAAAAATAGAATAAAAACACCAATTATTATAATTTAAAATATATATTTTACAATAATAAAATATATAATTTTACAATAATAAAATATAAATATAATATTAATAATATATAGCTTAAAATATAAAATATCATTTATTACCTTTATTATAGATTTATTTATCAAATTATTAATGATAGATATAAATTATCATCCAAATTTTAAAAAAAAAGAAATAAAATATAAAGAGAAGAAATAAAAAAAATACATTAATCAATTTTTAAATAAATTTAACCGACTATAATATTTAATGATCTTTAAAAAATTCACAAAGAATAGAACCAATAGCCATAGAATGAACATGAGAATCTAAATCATCAGCTCTTCCAGTCATAATAATAGGTACACTAGCACCAACAAGCATATGAGCAGCTAAATGTCTAGAAGTATGCATTAAAAATTGCCAAGCAATACTATGACTTTCAACACTAGGGAATAATAAAACATCAGCATCTCCTTGAATTTTCCTATCAGTAGCTTCTTTCTTTTCACAAGCTTTCTTAGAAATAGCCATATCTAAACTTAAAGGACCATCAACAATACAACCTCTAAGAGAAGCTTTTTCATTCATTAGAACTAATGAATAAGCATCAAGAGCACTTTGTAAAGAAGGATTAACTAATTCAGTAGCAGATAAAACTGCAACTTTAGGCATATTAATACCTAATCCTTTTGCAATTTCAATAGCATTATATGTAATATGCATTTTTTCTTCTAAATTTGGATATAAATTAACAGCACCATCAGTCATTAATAATAATTGATCAATACCTTCAATTTCACATACTTCAACATGACTTAATGGTCTACCTGTTCTAACTGTTTCACCAAATTTTCTACTTGTTATAGTTGTTATAAAATCTGCTGCTGAAACTATACCTTTCATAAGCATTTCTGCTTTTTTATCAAGTACTAATTTAACTGCAGCTTTTGAAGCGTGTTTACGATCTGGTTCATTTATAATTTGGAATTTTGATATATCGAGATTGTTTTCCTTTGCTACTTCTTTTATTTTATTTTCATCTCCTACTAATATTGGTTCTACTAAACCTAAATTATAACCTTCTACACATGATTTAAGGGTTGTTTCTTCTTCTGCTCCTGCTACTGCTAATGTTCTTCTTGGTAATTTTTTGGCTTCTTCAAGCTTTTTTAAAAAATGACGACTCCAACTTTTATCAGAGTTGTCTAATTCTTCAAAGGAACATAATGTTATTAAGGAGATTAATAGAAATATTTTGGTTATATGATACATTTTTTAAATTTATTTATATTTTTATGAGTATAAATAATAAATTGGATTGTTAATATTTTCTTTTTTTGATTTTTTTAATTATTTACTTTTTATTTATTATACGTTATTGATGTAAAAAAATAATCATTTTTTATTTAATTAAATTATGATTTTCGTTAAAAATTAAAAAATAAATAACTTTAATTATTAATCATATATTATTTAGTTATTATATATTAATAATAATTGCAAATAATATATAAAAAAAAAAATAATAATATGAGGAATAAATTTATATATTATTATTTATTATCTTTGTTTTTAAAAATATTACTATAATTGTTATTTTTATTTTTCTATTAAAAATAATGGCAATTGAAAAAATAATTTTATATAAAATTTTAAATTCATCATAATTATTTAAAAATTAAAAATTATAGTAAAAGGAATAAAAAATATTCAGATATTTTTATACAATAAATTCCACATACTTTATTTAAATTCATATTGTTATTTTATATTTTAAAAATAAATAGTTTTTAAATATAAATTTACATATTTATATTATTCGCTCTTAAAGAAAGAACATTATTAAAATTTTGATTGTTATTATTTTCAATAGTATCATTATTATTTAAAGATGAATCAATTTTGATATCTTTTGCATCAATTTTGTTAAAATCAATATTTTTATCATTTAAAATAGTTAAAACATCAAATTTACAAAGAGGACAAAGAGTATCTTTAGAATTCAAAATATAATCATTAATACAATTATAATGAAAAGAATGCTTACAAGGCATTATACAAATTAATTTACTTTGTTCAAATTTTTCTAAACAAACTGCACAAATTTCATCTAAAATTGGTTTTTCAATAGTAAATTTTAAAGGTTTAATTTCATTTTTAAAAATATAATAAATTTTTTTTCTAAATAAAAGTTCTTGTTCTAATTCTTCATTAGTTTTATTTTGAGTTACATTTCCTCTTAAATTTCTTATTTGAACACAATTTCTAATTCTTTTAAGACAAACGACTATCAAAACAATTATAATTATTATTACTAAAATAGCAAAAATTATCATTAATATTGAACGATATTTTTGATCTCTACAATATCCACTTGAATCATTAACTTCACAATTTTCATCACCATTTTTAGTTTTCCTTAATGAAAAACAATTTATATTTTGAATAATAAATATAGAAAAAAATAAAATGATAAATTTATAATGTGACATTTATTACTTTTATTAGATTATAATTATAAAATACAGATCAATATACAATAATAATTATATTTATTAAGTATAATTAAATTGTAAATTTTTATTTATTTCTTATTTTTTTTTATTAAAAATGAAATAATTATAATAATTAAAAATTTGAATATTTTTAATTACATATAATGAATTTATATATTTTCTTATAACACATTTTTATTTTGTCATATCAACAACAACATTTTTAGGACTAATTTTTTTAAGATCACTTTCAATTTGATTTAATTCATTCTCCAAACCTTCCTTACTATAAAATTAATTAATAAAAATATAACTTACTTTCTTAACAAAACTAAATTATCAAAAACTTTTTTATGAGTTAATTTTCCATATTTAAAATTATACATTTCCCATTTTTTTTTCAAACCTTCTCTCAATTCATTAACTTCATTTAAAGATAATAATCTTTGTTTAGCATCTTCTTCTTCTTGTTTTCTTTTTTTAATTTCTCTAATATTCTTTAATTCATTTTCATGTTCCATTCTATATTTTTTAATATAATTAGGAATATTTCCATAATATTTATGAAAAATAATTTCTTGAGATCCACTTCTTAATTTTTTAGGTTGCATTAAAATATTATCAACAGCATTAGAAATAATATAATTTTTATCAGATTTCAATCCATAAATTGGATAATCATTTTTATTTGGAATTGATGGTTTCTTTATTTCATCTTTTTGATGAAGATATTCTAATGGAGGTAAAATTTTAAAAGTTTCTCCTTTTTTATGATAATTATTTGGATTTGGTGCATATGATCCTTCTGGTAAACCAAAAGTTGCATTTTCTTGTTCTAATTTATGAGCTCCTCTTGGTAATGTGTATTCTCCACTTAAATTACATATGTTTGGATATGATGAGGTATGAAGTTTAAATGTTGAAGCTGTTGGTGCTATCCAATGTGGATATTTTGATTTGTATGATATTCCTGTGTTTTGTATTATTTTACTTTTTGGAAGAATGTTGTATATACTTTCTTTTTGAAGCATTTATTTAATTTTTTTTTTTTTTTTTTTGTTTGTTTAATTTTTTTTTTTTTTTGTTTAATTTTATTTTTTTATTTATTTTTTATTTTAATAATATTTATTTTTAAAAAAAAATTTAATTATCTAATTTTATTTTATTTTTTATTTTTTGAATATATAATTCATTTTTTTGATTTTTTATCCATATTCATTTAATGGAATCAAAACCAGAAGAAGAAAAGAAAGATGAAGTAAAAGAAGTACAAAAAGAAATGGAAGATAAATTACAACTTGAAAAGAAAGAAGAAAAAAAGGAAGAAAATTCAAAAGAAGAAAAAGAAGCATTTGAAAATATAACAGAAAAGCCATCAGAAACGGATCAAAATGACATTCCAGTAAAATCAAAAGAAGGAGAAGAAGCAGGATTAGAAAATTTAGTAGAAGAGAATGATTTATTAGCAAAAGATCAAACATGGGATGAGATGGGAGTAAATGAAAAGATAAAAGAAGGTTTATTAGAAATGAACTTTATAAAACCGTCAAAAATTCAATCAACAACATTTCCATTAATAATAAAAAATCCACCAAATCATTTAGTAGCACAAGCTAAAAACGGGGCAGGTAAAACAGGAGCTTTTGGACTTGGAGTTTTATCAAGAGTTGATGAAAAGAAACAAGATATTCAAGCAATTATATTTGCTCATACTAGAGAATTAGTAAATCAAATTGCTAGTGTTTTATCACAAATGGCAAAAAAAACAGAAATTAAAGTAAATGCTCTTTTACCTTCAGAAAATAAAAATAATGATATTGGACAAGTTGTTGTTATTACTCCTGGTCATTTTGATAATGTTTTCCTTAAGAAAAAAGCTTATAAATTGGATTCTCTTAAAGTTTTAGTTTTAGATGAAGCTGATTATATGTTAACTAATGAAGTTACTGAGAAAGTTGTTAATAAAACTTTTAAATTTTTCCAAGATAAAAAATTACCTGTTCAAATTTTATTCTTTAGTGCTACTTATAATCAAAGTCATTATAAGAGAATTAAACAATTTTATAAAAAAGCAAATATGATTGAATTAAAAAGAGAAGAATTAACTTTAGATAATGTTAAACAATTATATTACATTGCAAATAATCAAGATGGTAAAGTTGATTTCATTGAAGAATATTTAAAAAGAAGTATTGAAAATGAGAGAGTTATTATATTTGTTAATTCAAGAGATTTTACTGTAAAATTACAACAAAAATTAGTATCGAAAGGTTATAAAGTATTTATTTTAATGGGAGGTGATATGGATCCTCAAAATAGAGATGAGACTATTAAAAGATTTAAAAATGGAGAAATTCAAATATTAATTACTACTAATGTATTATCGAGAGGTTATGATGAAAAATTAGTTAAATTAGTTATTAATTTTGATATTCCTAATAAACCAGATCCTAATAATCCTACTAGAAAAATTACTGATTATGCTACTTATCTTCATAGAATTGGAAGAACTGGAAGATTTGGTACTAAAGGTATTGGATTAACTTTATTAAAAGGAAAAGAAGAATTAAAATTTTTAAAAGAAATTGAAAGTTTTTATAAATGTCAAATGAGTGAAATTAAATCTTTAGATGAATTAACTCAGGAATTTAAAAAGTTTTTATATAATAATTATTAAAATATATTGAAAAAAAAAAATAATAATTAAATTATAATAAATTTAAAAATTTTGATTTTTAATATTTATTTTATTTATTATTATTTTAAATGAAATTTTTTTTTCTTAATTTCATTTACTTAATAATATATATAACAAAATCAAAATCTCAAACAATGAATACTGAAATTTGTACATTTGATTCTTTTTCAAAATTTATAACTGAATGTAATACAAAAACAAATAAAAGATTATTAATTTATTATAAAAAAAAAGAATGTATTATTCCTGATAATGATGAAATAATACCATATGAACTTTTATTTTTTTCTAAATCACCAACAATAGAAATTGATTGTGAAATAAATTGTCCTCCAGGACATATTATTGATTATAATCCAATAACAAAAAATATTTTTTGTTCAGAATGTCCTTTAAATACTTTTAGTTTAGGAAGTAATTTTAATATTGAAAAATGGTCAAATGAAATTCTTTCTTTATTTAATATTAATTGTTATTCAATTTATGGAAATATAAAAAGAAAAAATTATCATTGTTCAAAATTTTCAATATCAGAAGATAGAAGAAATATAATTTCTGGTTATTCATCAGATTTTGAATCAACTGGTTATGAAATTGAATTAATTTATACATTTGAATCAAATAAAAATGGTTCTTTTATTTTTTCATATGAAAAAACAACAATTTTTAGTCATTTTGATAATTTTAATGGTAATTTAAAAATATATTTTGATTACAATTTACAAAAAGATGATTATGATTTAAATTCAAAATTAAAATATTCTACAATTCAATTTTCAAAAGGTCATCATCAAATTGCTTTAATATATAATTATAAAAAGGATTTAAGTAATAAAAATTTAAATTTAAAAATAGGAACATTTTCTCTTTATAATATAGTAGAAAATAATTTTGAATGTAAACAATGTTATAAACCAAATTGGGAAAAAGGAGCTTCTTATTGTTCAGGATGTAAAATAAATGAAATATATAATTCTGGAAAATGTATTAATTGTCCTAAATATAAATTAAATTATAATAATAAATGTGTTAATATTGATAAATGTTCTCAATTTGATATTAATATTGTTTTTATTAATAAATGTGAAAGAAGTTTTTATTTTTGGAAAAAAAGAAAAAATGAATATGAAATGAATTATCCTATTTTATGTTATGGTAAAAAATATATTGATAATATTGATTATTCACCAGGTCAAAAATTATATTTTTCAATATCTTCAAGTTGTGAAAAAATAAATAAAAAAAATATTAAAACTATTTCAAGTAATAAAAAAAAAGATGAATATTATTTAAATAATTTCAAATTATTAAATCACTTTTATTCAATGAATGAAATATTTGAAGAATTTGATTGGAAATCAAATGGTAATTTTATATATATTCCAAAAAGTCCAATGATAGGAAGAAGTTATATTTTAAAAAAAGATTTTGAAATTATATCATTTAGAGGATATATAAAAATTGGTTTTGAATTAAATATGTTAATACAAGAAACATTAACTTTTTCATTAAATGGAGATAAACAATTAATAACTTTTAATGGTGTTCACACAGAAAAATTAACAAAAGGGAAATATACTTTAATTTTAGAATTTAAAAAAAAATCTGATGATTTAAATGATATTAATATATATAAAAGAATACCAGTTAAAATTTTTTTTTTTCAAATTGTTGGAAGTGAATATGATTATAATACACAAAAAGAATCAATTTTATCTGAAAAATGTCCTAAAGGTTATTTAAGAAGTGATGATGGATTTAATTGTATGAAAATTGATTCTTTTGAAATTAAACCTAAAGAAAATAAAACTGAAAATTGTCCTTTTTTTACTACTGAAAAAAATAATAAAACTTGTCATTTAAATCAAATTTTAGAAATTAGAGAAGAACATTTAAAATTTAATTTATATCCTTTTATTGATTATATTAATAATTCTATTGATTATCAAAATAATTATTATGATAAATTAATTTCTACTGATTTTAATATTTTAGGACCTTTAAAAGTTCAAAAATATGAATTAAATTTTAATTTTTATTTTTCTTTTTTTTCACCTCAAAATTTTAAATATCAAAATCAAAATTTATTTACTCATATTATTGGAATTCATGATAATCAAATTTATTCATTAGGAAAAAAAATCGATAGTGTTAAATTAGAAAATTTTAAACAAGAAACTGGATTTTTAATTCATTATTCAGAAGGAGATAAATGTTTATATAATTCAAATGAAAATTTTAATTCTTATATTTTATTTGGTTGTGATAAAACAATTCAAGGATTTACTTTTCCAAAAATAATATCATTTGATAGTCAAAAATGTTCAATTTACTTTGAAATAAATTCTCCTTATTTTTGTAAAATTTGTGTAAGTAGTCAATTAACTTATTCAAATGGGAATTGTAATAAAGGAATTAAAGCAAAAATTTATCATGAAGAACAAAATTGTATAATTGATTATACTAATATTGAAGATAAAATAAATTATACATATAATGTAATTGATATGGATAATTTTAAACAAATTTTACTTTATAATAATAGTGATATATTATCTGTTTATTTAGATAGAAAATATAATAGAAATGAAGATATATTAAATAATAAAAATGATTATGGATATGTAATTGCAGAATATGAATTAAGTTCACATTATTTAACTAATAGATTAGAATATGATGAATGTACAATTTATGATAAATTAGAAAATAATTATAAATTATTTCTATTTTTTATTGGATTATGTTATCTTCTTTTATTTTGTATTTTTAAATTTTGTTGTAATACAAATTCAAATACTTCAAATTCATATTAAAAAAAAAAATTAATATATATAATATAAATCCACTCAAAATTTATATTAAAAAAAATATATTAAATATATAATTTAAAATACCTAATATTATAAAATCTTTTATAAAAAAATAAAATTCTGAGATAAAAAATTTTTCATATATTTCACAAAAATGGGTAACGATACAAACAAAAAAGAAAACAATAACTCAAGTGATGAGAATTTACCAAATGCTCCAGTTTTTATATATCATGGTGAAATAAAAGGTAAAAGTAAACTTCAATTAGAACCACTTCGAAAAAAAACACTTTCTCCTCCAAAAATAAAAACAGAAACGGGAAGTTTAAATAGTGACATAAGAAAAAAATATAAATTTAAAGATGTATTAGGAGGAGGTAATTTTGGTAGTGTAAGATTAGCATATAGAAAAGATATAGAACCAAAAAAATATTTTGCAGTAAAATCAATATCAAAAAAAAATTTAAGTGATAGTGATTTAAAAGGTTTAATTAAAGAAGTTGAAATATTATCAAATTTACATCATCCATTCATTGCTCAATTTTACGAAACATATCAAGATAAATATTATTTTCATATTGTAATGGAATTATGTACTGGAAAAGATTTATTTTCAAAAATTGTACAAGATGGTAAAATTTCTGAACATTATGTCGCAGAAATAATAATGAAAATATTAAGTGCAATAACATATTGTCATTCAAAACAAATAACTCATAGAGATATTAAACCAGAAAATATATTATTTTTAACAAAAGAACCTAATTCAGGAATTAAATTAATTGATTTTGGTTTATCTAAAAAATTTAATCATAAAGAAAAAATGCATTCAATATTAGGAACTCCTTATTATATTGCACCAGAAGTTTTAAAAGGAGATTATGATTGTAAATGTGATATTTGGTCAATTGGTTCTATTACTTATATGATGTTGTGTGGTAGTCCTGTTTTTAATGGACAATCTGATTCAGAAATTTTTGATAAAATTATTAATCAACCTATTAATTTTCCAAAAGAAAAATTTGATAAAATTTCAAGTGATGCTATTGATTTTATCAAAAAATGTTTAGTTAAAGATCCTACTAAAAGAATTTCTGCTAAGGAAGGTTTATTACATCCTTGGTTTAAATATCAATTAGAAAAAATACATAGTGAAGAATTTTTAGATAATGAAATATTGAATAATTTAAAAAATTTTACTTCGCCTATTAATTTTAAAAAATTAGTTTTGAAATATTTAGTTAATATGGTTAATGATTCAGAATTAAAGAAATTAAAACAAACTTTTGTTGCAATTGATAGAGATCATACTGGATTTATTAATTTAAAAGAATTAGAAACTGCTTTTCAAATGTTAAATATTGAAATATCTAATAAAGATATTCATAAAATTTATGAAGCTGCTTCTGAACAAAAAGGTTCTATTGATTATACTCAATTTTTAATTGCGTCAATGAATCAAAAAAAAAATTTAAAAAAAGAACAATTAATTCAAGCTTTTAAATATTTTGATATTGATGATAGTGGTTATATTGATAAAAGTGATATTCAAAATGCTGCTTTGAGAAGTGGAAAAAAATTCGTTAATGAAAATGATATTGATAATATGATGAAAGAAGTTAAAGTTGATAATAAAGGCAAAATTTCTTTGGATGAATTTCTTAAATTATTTGGGATTAATGAATAATTTTTTTTTATATGCAATATTTAGATAAATTAGGTTTATATGGTTTTTTTATTATTATAAATATAATGATATTTTCAAAAAAAAATTATGAATAAAAAATACTTTTAAATGTGTATATATATAAAAAAGTATTTTTCAATATGTAATTTTATTTAATTTATAATTTGAAATAAATTCATTTGAATTTTGTATTGATTAAATTATAAAAGCTACTAATTAAAAGGAATCATAAAAATTCCTTTGAAAAATTATTATAATAAATAATATTTATCTTAGAAATATAAATTAAATAATATTTAAAATATTATATATATATATAATAAATTTATAATTAAAATGTATAGTTCAAGTAGATTTTCAGATGATAAGCAAAGTAATAATGAAACAAAAAGTCATTATCTCTCAAATATAATAGAAAATAATCCTCAAGCAAAGTCAATTATAATAAATGAAGGTAGTTTAAATACTACTTCTCAACAAAATCAACAAAATATTATTGATAATATTTCAAAAATGAATCAATCAAATATAAATAGATATAATTCAATTAACTGTAAATCACAATCAAATCAATTTTTTAATAAGAAATCAAATAGTTGTGAATTCAATATGCATTATAATAATTTCTCACAATCCCAATTGCCGAATAATTTAAATAACGTTCGACAATTTGGAAATTATCCTCCAAATATAAATATAGGAACAATAATTATAAATAATGGTAGTAATACTTATTACAATAACATTAATAACTATAATAATAATGATAAAAATAATAATGATAATGATAATGTTCATTTAGTAAGTATGGGAGGTGATATGTTTTATAGGAATATTGATAATTTTAATAACAATAATAATAATAATTACAATAATAATAATAATTACAATAGTAATTATAATTACAATAATAATAGTATTTCCAATAATAATAATAATTACAATAATAATTTCAATAATAGTTACAATTGTAATTATTATAATATTAATGTTCATCCTACGGAAAATATTGAGCAACCTATGTTTAGTTACCGTGGTGTTCCAATGAATAAAGAAGCAGAAGAAATTTCTAATGGAAAACAATTATCAAATCAAGCAAATAATTTATTATATTCTCCTTAATTTTAAAAAACTATTTTTATTTTATTAATCACAAAATTTAAAATTTTCAATTTTTTTTGAAAAAAAGGGATAATGTTATAATTAAATGATTTTTGTAACAAATTAAAAAAATAAATATTTATTATTTATTTAAAAATTTTAAAAAAAATGATTTATATATCACTATTCTTATTAACATTAAATTAATAAATTAAAATTTTTTATTTAAATTATTTAATTTCATCAAAAATTTTTTTTATATTTTTATAATTGATTTTAATTAAATTGAATTTATTTGTTCAATCTTTAATTATTCAATTTTTCCATTTTTTTATCAATTTTTTATTTTATTTTTTTTAGATATTTTTAATATTTTGAAAATTATCTTTATTATATATTTTGTTTTACCAATATTACTTTATTTAAATTTTAAATAAATCATGTATAAAATATAAATTAATGTTTTATGATGATTTTAATATAAAAAAATAACTTATTACAAAATTTATATAAAAAAAGAATGTTAAATTATTTTTAATATTTCTGTTAAATTCAAATGATATTTAATTATAAATGATAATATATCATTTTTGGAAACAGATTTTATTTTTGCAGTATGAAAAATTGATGCTTTTGATAATTTCAAAAGAAACAGAGTGTTAACTGCTATTTAAGAAATTAATAATTAAATAATTATATTATTTATTCAAATTTTTATGGTTTATATAAATAATATTTATCATATTTCAATAAAAATTACCAAAATAAATAATAAAAAAATGAATATTTAATAATTATAATATCAGTATGAATTACTTAAAAAAAATTCAAATAAAACAAAAAAATGATGAAAGAATTATACCAGAAGTAGAAATGGAAAAAATAATTGATGAACAAGGAAATAAAATAATAAATGGTTATAAAATAATAAAATATATAGGTAAAGGTAGATTTAGTAAAGTAAAATTAGTTGAAAAAAATGAAAAAAAATATGCAATGAAAATTATAAACAAAAATAATTTACAAAGAAAAAAAGGATTTCAAAAAAATAAAGAAGGAAAAATAATAGTAAATTCCCTTTTAGAAAATGCATTAAAAGAAATAGCTATTTTAAAAAAAACAAACCATAAAAACATAATAAAACTATATGAAATAATATACAACAATGAAAAAAATAAAATATATTTAATATTAGAACACATACAAAAAGGTCATTTATTAGAATATGATGACGAAGAAGATATTTATATAATAAATCAACATTATAAAAAAGAAAATAAAGAAATTGAAGAAAGTTTTTATTCAGAATCAGAAATAAGAAAATTTATAAGAGACATATCATTAGGAATAAATTATTTACATAATTTAGGAATAATACACAGAGATATAAAACCAGATAATATATTATTTGATGATAATTTCATATGTAAAATAACAGATTTTAATGTAAGTGCAATGTTACCAGATGTAAATAATGATAATATAGGAAAAAAAATAGAAGGAACTGATTTTTTTAGAGCACCAGAAACTTGTGAAATAAATGAAAAAGGAGAAATGAATAATTTAAAAGGTAAACCTCTTGATATTTGGGCACTTGGTATTACTACTTATTTAATTGCTTATAGAACTTTTCCTTTTAAATTAGAATATTGTATTTCTCCTTTAAAAATATTTGATTCTATTATTGAAAATAAATTAGAATTTCCAGATGATAATATTAATAATATTAATAATATTGAAAATAATAATAATAGTAATTCTAGTGAAAGTAATGAATTAGATTATAGTAATGTTAATTATAGTATTGGATTTAAAAATTTTATTAAAGGTTGTTTAGAAAAAAATCCTGATAAAAGATTTACTATTAATGATATTTTAAATAATGAATGGATTAATGAAAATTGTTTTCCTTTATATCATAATCAAGATTTAGAAAATATTCATGTTAATGAAAATGAAATTAAAGATAGTATTAGTTTTTTTGAACCTAAACAATTTATTAAAAATTATGCTATTTGGGCTAAGAATAGAATTAAAATATGTGAAGGGAATGATTTAATTGAAAATGTTAAAATTTCTTTAAGTCAAGGAAAAATTAAAAAATTAAAAGAGAGAATTAAAAAAAAAATTAATCAAATTGAAAATGAAGATGAAAAATATAATGAAAATGAAATAAGTAAAGTAAATAATAAAAGTAATTTAATTAAATTATTTCCTCAATTTATTGATTCTTCAAATAATAATATTAGTGAAAAAAAAGAAGAAAAAAATGAAGAAAGAAAAATTTTGAGTTATGAAACAATTAATGATTTAAATAAAAATAAATATATTAATTTAAGTCAAAATTCTTCTCAAAATGAAAAAGTAAATGTAACTACAATATTGAATAAACCAAAAATGAATTTATTAAAATCAGTAAAGAATAAACAAATTAAAAATCCAATTTTTAATTATATTAATAATTCAATTAAAAATACAATTAAATTACCTAAAATACATTTATCTAGTCTAGAATATGATGCTTTAAAAAGAAAAGATTCTTATGAAAAAATAAAACCCAATGATTTTAAATCTCCTTGTTTATTTTGATCAATATTCAAAAATCATATTATTCCATCTTTAGAATTGAAATAAATCAATTTTTATATTTAAAATAAAGAACTTATGTAATTTAATTATTTTCATATTAATTATCATATTGTCTAATTTCTTATAGAGGATATGTTTTAGAAAAAAACTTTTATTTGGGTTCATGAATAAATAAAATATAATCAGTCATCTCTAATTTTATTTTAATTAATTTTTTTATTTAAGAAATAATATAAAATAAATTAACAAAATATATTTATCACTTTTTTATATTAAATAAATAGTTTTTAATCTTTTTTTTAAGAGTTATTTATTTTGAACTTCTTAATCTAAAGAACTTTCATGCTTAAAAGATGATTATGTAGATGATCAACACTAATATCTATTTAATATGTGCATTACAATCAATTCAAAGTTTTCTTTTTAATGAAATCATTTTTACAAAAAATCTTTATTATAATTTTAATATATCATAATTCCTACATTATTTTGAGGATTTATATTAATAAATAATATTCCTTTTTCTAATTTATTATCATATTTCCAAAAAGTTAACATTATCAAAAATTGTTTTGCTTAAATTGAAAAAAAATTTCAAAAATTTGTATTTTAATTATTATTTTATCTGTATTTTAAAGATAAATATTATGTGAATAATTATTTGTTTCTGAATTATTTTTAAAACAACTTTTTAATGTTAAAATATTATTTACAAATATTATTTCCATATTTTTATTTTTTAAATTATGAAATATTTTTCCATTTACTTTTCATATGTAATGTACTACTACTTCTTTGTTTTCATTTATTCTTTCTCCTTCACTTTCTTTTATTATTTTCTTTTTTATTTTTCCGTCATTTGTTATATTTTTATATTCTGATGACATTTTTTTTTTAAAGAATGTTATTATTTTAAAAATAAAATAAATTTATTTTTTATATAATTTATATTT
>JAEEGK010005982.1_pt1 | contig 29327 bp, 23 predicted proteins | sample 8958771 | NCBI WGS metagenome assembly JAEEGK01 (sample SAMN16246547, study PRJNA631951) | gut metagenome | biome: gut microbiome; feature: rumen; material: SC-attached | host: Bos | place: Iran: Karaj | collected 2018-10 | reverse complement strand
AGATTAAGAAGAAAAAGAGTTATTAAAGCTATTAAAAAAGAAAGAATTGAAGCTGCTAAAAAAGGTTTAGATGAATATAAAAAATTACTTAAAGCTGCTGTTGAAGAAAGAAAAAAAAGAAAAAAAGCAGCTAAAAAAAATAAATAAATAATTTAATGTTTTTTTGGTTGTTTTTTCATTATTTTTTTAAATTGATGAATTTTTATTTTATTTATATTCCTTTTTTTATAATTGTTTTTAATTTATTTATCATATATTTAATGAATGTTTGTTTTAAATACAATACAAAAAAAAAATTAATTTATACAAATTTATTTAAGAATTTATTCCACAACTTACTTTCATTATTATTTCATTTTTGAATTCTTTTATTCCATCTCTTATATCTTCATAATTTTTTTTATATATTTCAATTAAAATTTTTTTTAATTCTAATAATGAACAATCTTTATTTTTTTCATTATAAAATGGATAAATTAAAATACCATTTTCTTTATTTATTTTAAAATTATTTGCATTATTATCAATAATTAATATTTTTTTCATACTTCTACCAATATGGGAAATATCTTTTACTAATTCTTTTCCTTTAATAATAGAATGTTCTCTATAAAATTTATAAGAAAAATATTTTTTTTTTGCTTCGATTTCATTTAAAATTTTTTCAGCATATATTGAAGTAGCAGTAGTAAAAGAAATTAATTCATATAAGGGAAATAAATTTTCTAAAAAATCAAATAAATAAGGACGTAAATGAAGTATAGCTTTATTACTATTATTATTAATAAATTTAACAAAAACTAAAGTTTCATCTAAATCAATTACTAATGAATATTTCTTTTTTGATGGTAATGTTATAAATGGTCCTTTAATATTATTTGAAAATTGAATATTATTTAATTTTGAAATATTCGTAATTGAACCTTCTTTATCTATAATATAAAGAATTTTGTCATAAAAAAATTCATTAATTGCTACATTTGGTAATTTTGATATGTTATTAAATAAAATTGTTAATTCTTTTCCTATTACTTTATTTTCAGTTTGATATTGTGTTAATATTATTTTAATATATTCTGTTGAAGTTTTACTATTGTCTATTATTTTTGAGATTATTTCTTTTTCTGATAATTCTTCATCACAATATTCTTTTAATATTTGATTTATTTTATTTAAATAAACTTCATTAATTAAAAAGTATTTTCTATCTTCTTTTTCATTTATTTCATTTATAATTTTTCTAATAATTAAGATAAAATTTTTTTTAATAAAAGGAAATATTTCTTTTAACATAATTTTATATGGAAGATATGTTTTTGAATTAAGTGATAAATGATAAGATAAAATAATAGTGAAAAGTTCTAAATTATTAGAAGATTGAACAATAACATGATGAACATTACTAAAGTAAGTAGTATATTGTTCAGGTAAAGAACTATTAAAATAAAAATTCCAATATTCAAAACATTCTTGACTTACACCTCCTTCATATATATTATTATAATTATTTATTCTTTTTATTATTGCATCAATTCTCTGAAAAATAAATAATATGTCTTCTAATTTTATTTTATTTGAAAAATATGAAAAATAATTTAATAAATTCTTTTTAGTAGAATTCGTTAATGTTTTATTATAAGAATATTTTGTTGGTGTTTTATTTGAATGATCTATTAATTTGATTTTTTTATTTAATTTTAATGCATAACTATTGTTTCTTCTGTGTTTATAAGTAGTTGAATTTTCAATTGTATTTGAAGTAAAATTTGAAATATGACTTAGTTCTTTTTCCAATTCTGTATCATTAATATTATTTTTATAATTACTTTCATTATTCTTGAAGAAATAATGATTTATTTTATTAGATGGAATTTCTTTTTCTGTTATATTTGTTTTTGATGTTGTTGATGTTGATGAAAAATTATAAATATGGTTTAATTTATTTTTTACTTTTAATGGTTGTGGACTGAATTCTTTATATAATCGAGTATTAAAACGGTTTTGAATATCTTTTAAAATAAAAGGTTTTGACTTTTCATTTTTATTAATAAATTTTATTTCATTAAATAAATCAAATTGTTTAGGAATATTCTTGTTCATTTTTTATAAAAAAAAATATATAAAATATTTTTGGAAATTGAACTCTTTCTCATTATTAATAAAAAAATATAAAAATATTAATAACTTAATCTAAAACCAAATTTGTAAAATTTTAAAAATTTAAAATATATAAAATATTAATCTATAAAAAATTAGTATTCCAATAGAAAAAAAATATTAAAAATATTATTCAAATAACCAAAATGTAAAAAAAACAAAATAAAAATAAAACATAATATTATAAATACCAAAAAAATAATAATAAAAACCAAAAAAAAAAATTCTACTCAAAATGTTTATAAATATCTTTCAACTTTAATTTTTCTCTTTTCAAAGCATCTAATTTTTTTTTAATTAAAAAATTATTCTTAATCATAAGTTTATGTCTTGTTTCCAAAGTTTCAACTGGTTTTTCTTTAACTTCAGCATTAATTCTAATAATTTGATATTTTCTCATAATTTCTCTTCCTCTTTTATAAAAATCAATATCATTTAATTTTAAATAATCATCACCAAATTCTATTAAATTTGAATTTGCCCTATTTACCATATTAATTTGTCCAGTTGAACCAATTTTAGGAACTTTTTCACTATTTCTTTGTTTTTCTAATTGTTGCATATCTACAATATCTTCTGTATCTTCTTTATTTTGTTCTATATTTTTATTTATGAAAAATAATGGTTTATTTTCTTCTAAATTTTTTATCATTTCTTTTGATAAATTATCTGTTTTTTTGTGATTGACATTAAAATTGTCTATTAATTTATAAAAAGTTTCTTGTGGATATTTTTGTTTTATATTTATTTTATTTTCCAATTGCTTTTTTTTTTGTTTTTTTTTTGCTTGTTCTAAATTAAATAAATCTGCTGTTTTAAAAAAATCATCCATTGTTTTTGGTCTTAAATTTCTTTTTGTTTTAAAAAAATTTGTTTGAGTAATAAATTTATAATTAATTTTTTTAACAGGAGTAAAAATATTATGTTCTGGAATAGTAGAAAAATGATATTTATTATTATAACCAATTGAATCAATATCAGTTAAAGTTAAAAATAAACCACTATTTCTATTTCGTCTATTTGAATTTGGAATTAAAGTATTTTTTTTTGAATTTGAATTTGAATTATCTAATTTAAAAGGTGAATTTGGATTTCCAAAAACTGTTTTAAATTTTGCTGGACTTAAAGATGATTTATTTTTTTTATTAAATAAAGAACTTAATTGAGTTATATTTGAACTTTTTCTACTTCTAAATGAAGAAAATAATGAAATTTTTCTTGATGTTTTTGATGTTGTATTACTTTTTTTTACTTCTTTTTCTAAAATATTTTGGTCTGAATTATATTGACCTTTTAAAAATGCATCTCTATCAAAATCATCGTTTAATCCTGCTAAATTTAATTTTTCAACATATCCTGCTATTGAATTTTGTCTTGCTTTAATTTTGTTTAATATATTATTTCTTGAAAAAAAAATTCTTTTAGGAATATTTCTTTTTCTTGTATTTATTGTCAAAAATTCCATATATGTTTTTTTTACTATTTATTTTATTTATTTTAATATTACATAATTAACAACTAATTATTTTAAGATTTTTATATATTTTAAAAGTTATGAATTGATTAAATTAATATTTTGATATAAATATAAAATTATAGGAAGGTTTTTATAAAAGTTAAAAAATGAAAAATAAATTTTTTTCATTTTATAATAATAATATAATGAAAATATATTTTTTAATATTAATTAAATTATATCTAAAAATTAATTTTATTTATTAAGGGAAAATTCAATGTCAAAGAGAATTAGAATAGTAAAGAAGAAGAAAACAACATTTGATAGATTTGAATGTCATAGACATTTAAGAGTTAAAAGAAATTGGAGAAGACCAAGAGGAATTGATTGTTCAGTTAGAAGAAAATTTAGAGGAATGTTAAGAACACCAAAAGTAGGTTATGGTTCAAATAAAAAAACTAGAAATCTTCTTCCTAATTATAAACTCAAATTTACTGTTAATAATTTAAAAGAATTAGAATGTTTGTTAATGAATAATGATAAATATTGTGTTGAAATTGGAAAAAATGTTGGTGCTGTTCTTAGATTTCAAATGTTAAAAAGAGCAAAAGAATTAAATATTTCAGTAACTAATCAAAAATCAAAAAAAATTGAAAGATTAGAAAAAAAAAAGAAAAAGGAAAATTAAAAACCTCTTTTATAAAAGAATCATTAATGAGTAATTATTTTAAAACAAACATAATTTTTAAAACAATGCACTTTTTAAATTTTATATTTAATTTTATAAAAATTCAATTTCCAAAAAAATATAAAAAAATAAAAATTAGAAAATAATAAGAAAAATAAAAAAATAACATAAAAATGATTGAAAATGAGCAAAAAGGTTGGCATGGAGCATTTTCAAGCATAGGTAAATATTCAGCAGAAAAATATCATATAATAACCCATAAAGATGAAATATTAAATCGTAAAACATCATTAGATGAAAGAGACACAGTAGCAAATTTTCTAAGAAGAAATGGATATCATAATATATTTGGTGAAACCAAACCAAAAACTTCAGAAAGTTTAGATGATTCTCAATTAGACATTATAGAAGATAATATAGATATTTTCCAATTAGACACAAAGAAAAAAGTTCCAAAAGACAAAAAAAAAAAATCAAAAAAAAATGGGACTCATAGACCATTTACAGCTTATCATAGAACAAATAAAACTGCATATAAATATCATGATAAACATATGGCAGAAAGGAAAAAAGTAAGAAAAGAAACAACACCTGATTGTACAAAATATGTTCCAAATAGAGAATTAGTTTGGAAAAGAACTTTAGTTGGTCCTGCTTGGAAAACAATGAAAGCAAGACAACCAATGGGACATAAAGATAATAGTAAATTTTATTTACAACATAATGATCCTTTAAAAGATATTGGTCATTCTTTTATTGATATGGATAAACAAACTATGAGAGGAGATTTTTTCAAAGTTGCTAATCCAAGATTTAATTCTGCAAGGGCTTTTACTCCAAAACAAAGAAGACCTATTTCTTCAATAAGTAGAGCAAGTAGTTTTTCATATCAAAGTGAAAGTAATGTTGATAATATGATTAGTCGTAGAGGTACAAAAAATATTGAAAGTGCAAATAAAAAGAAAAGTAAAAATGAAAGTAAAATTACTGAAAAAGAAGAAGATGATTATGAAGATGAAGAAGAAGAAGAAGAAAAAGAAAATGATGAATTTGTATTAGATGCAAATGAAAAGATTAATAAGGAAATAAATGATAAATGGAAAAGAGGAGCAAGTGCAGTAAGTAGACAAACAAGACCAGGAACAGCAAGACCAATGAGTGTTACTACTACTTTTTCATCAAGACCTACTACAACTAATAATAATAGAATTAATAGTGGTAATAATTTAAATACTTCTGAAATTTCTAATGGTGAAATTGTTAATAATGAAAATGATTTAGATTCTTCTTCTTCTGAATTAAATGATTCATATGAACAATTTAGACACGTTTATGAAAAACAACTTAAAAAAAGACCAAATACAGCAAAACCAATTTTATCAACAAGTAATTTAACTTATGGAAGTAGTGGTGAGATAAAACCATTAAAATCAAAAAAAAAAAGTACACTAAATAAAAATAATAATTATTCAAGAAAAAGAAGGCCACAAACAACAAAAAAAAAACCAAATTATATTAAAGCAGTAGATTTTGATAAATTAATTTCTAGAGAATACTTAGATAATATAGCAGATAAAAAACAATCATTAATACCATTTTCACTTCCAAATTTCAAACAAGTAAGAGAAAGACCAATAATGATGGTTGTATATGATAGACCAGTACATTTGAAAAATAGACCAAAAGAAATGAAAGGAATTGAACCAAGTATGTATTCTGATCCTTATAAGAATTTAGATAAAATTAATAATCATCATACTGTTAATGTTCCTAATTTTGATAGAATTAGTAGTAGACCTGATGATAAAAATCCACTTCCTTCTTATATGAAAAAAAATTTCACCAGAGAAGCTGTTTACTCACTTACTGATCAATCTCTTAAAATGAATAATTATGCTGAAGGGAAATTTATTAAGAATTATACTTCATTTTGGCCTAAAAAGACATTTAATAAAATTATTAATTTGAATTTATTAAATTCTGATGCTTTTATTAATAATGTTGTTGGAGATAAGAAGAAGTTAGAAAAGGAAAATAATTATATTGCTAAATCTATGAAGTTTTATAATAAAAATTATGAGGATTTAATGAAGGAAGGTATGTTAAATAGATTTGATAATGTTACTTATAAAACTATTAAGAAAGAGCAAAGAATTGATCAAAGAGAAATGGAAAAATTTTTGAGAAATTATCAAAACAATAACTAAAAAATTAAAAAAAAGTATAATAAAATAATATAAATTAAATAAAATTTTTTTTATTCATTAAATAAAAAATATTTAAAATTTTAAATAATATAAAAAATGTTATCAGATAATAATCAAATACAAAAAGAACTTCAGCCAATAATAGAAAAAATGGTAGTAGATTTATTAAAAGAGCGTCCAAAAGATATAGTAAAATAAAAAAAATTTAAAAAACTAAAAAAAAATCTAAAAAAAATAGGCAAAATATATGATGATATGGTTACAAAATTTTGGAGGATATACATCATCAGGATTAACAAAAGATGAAAAAAAAGAATTAGAACAATTAAGAATTAAAGTAAAACAATATAGAGAATATGAAAAACACCAAAATAAAAAAGAAGAAGAAGAAAAAAGTATAAGTGATGATGATTCAGATGACATAGATCCATCTTTAGATAACATAATAGAAAAAATGCCAGAACAAAAAAAGAAACAAAGCCTCCTTCCTCGTGCAGCAGTAAGTGCAGAAGCATATGGTGATTATAATAAAACTGAGAATTTCAAAGCTCGTTATATAGAAAAAACTCAAGATCAAATTCAAAGAATAAAATCAATGATAATTCATTCATTTATTTTTGGTAATTTAGAATCAAAAGATATGGAAATAGTAATAAATGCAATGGAAGAGAAAAAATATAAATCAGGTGATATTATAATAAAACAAGGTGAAAATGGTGATGTATTATATTGTATTGAAGAAGGAGAATGTGAATGTTATAAAAAAATAGAAAATGAAGAAAAATCAGTAAAAAAATATCAAAGTGGAGATTCATTTGGTGAATTAGCTTTATTATATAATTCACCAAGAGCTGCTACTGTAAAAGCAATTAGTGATGTTATTACTTGGTGTCTTGATAGAGAAACTTTTAATCATATTGTTAAAGATGCAGCTCAGAAAAAAAGAGAAAAATATGAAAATTTTTTAAAAAAAGTTGATATTTTAAGTACAATTGAACCATATGAATTGATGCAAATTTCTGATGCTATTAAAACTGGAAATTTTAAGAAAGATGATTATATTATTAAAGAAGATGAAATGGGAGATGTGTTTTATATTTTAGAAGAAGGAAATTGTATTGCTACTAAAACTTTAGAAAAAGGAAAACCAGAAACTAAAATTAAAGATTATAAAGAAGGTGATTATTTTGGAGAAAGAGCTCTTATTAAAGGAGAACCTAGATATGCTAATATTATTGCTGAAAGTGATAATGTTAAAGTTATTTCTCTTGATAGGATTAGCTTTAAAAGATTGTTAGGTCCTATTGAAAATTTACTTCTTAGAAATATGGAGAAATATAAAATTTTTGTTCAAGAAGATAAGAAATAGAATTTTTTTTTTTTTAATTGTTTTTGTTTTTTTATAAGTTATGTGTTAGTTTTTAAATAAATTAGAATTTTTATTTATTCAGTTTTTTTAAATAAATAAATGGAATATAAATAAATAATAAATAAATATTATTATTATTACCTAAAACATGTATTTAGTTGAACTAAGAGATGATTCAATCTCTTTATATGACTTATTTAACGTTGAAAGATTTGAGATGGTATTATTTTGCTCTTTTGTAAATCCAGTTTCTAATTGATTCATAATTTGTTTTTTTAAATTTTCATTTTTTAAACTTTTTTCATCAACAAATAAAAAATTATTTTTTTTCTTTGATTTAAAGCTAAAAGAAGGAGTATTATTTACACCTTTCAAATAAGAAGAATGTATAATTTTTTGATTAAAACTATTATTTTCAATACTAATTGGAAGAAAAGTTTTATAATTTAAATGATGTCTTTTTGTTTCTTCTATTACTGTTAAAATGGATTTTTTTGGTTTTATTGTTTTTGATGGTGCTGATAATAAATTATTTAAAAAATTAAATCTTTCTGATTCTTTTATAAAAATTGATTTTGCTGTCATTTTTTTTGAATCATTATTTACATTATTTAATTGCCTATATAAGTCATTCAATTTTTCTTTAAAAGCATTTTTTGATTTAAAATCCATTTTTTTTTATTATAAAAATTTCTTTAAAAAATAATTATTCATTATAATATAAAGAATTATTTATAAATTTCTATTAGTAAATTATTTTGCATATATATATAATTTTATTCATTAATTAAATAAAACATAAAGTAAAAATATTTTGTAATGCATTAAGTACATCAATACTATTTAAGACTATTAAAACCAAATTTTATTTGATTCTAATATATAATAATATAATTTTAATTTACATTTTCAAATTTCAAATACTAAGTATTTTCATTCATATAAAAATATTAAATAAAAAATTATTTTTCATAATTTCAATCATTATTATTAATAGTATGTAAATGAATTAATTTTTCTTCATTTTCATTTTCATTTTCATACTTTATTAAATGATTATTCTTATTATTTACTTGACTTTTTTCTGAATTTTCTTTCTCAATATTATTTTCAGATTTATTTTCAACTTCTAAAGACTTTTGATTTTTTGAATCAATGCTTTTACTTATTGAAGAACTAGATTTCATAGAATTAACGGATGCAACAACAAGATTAGAATCAATTAAATGAGAATTGGTTCCTATATAATTATTTAATTTATTTATTCTATGAAGATGAAAAAAATTTTTTCTAGAATCAGTTGTTAAATTTTTAAGACTATTGAATTTTTGAATATTATGAGAAAAAAAACTGTCATTTTCTTCAGAGTAAAATGGAATTGTATAAATAATAAATTCTAATATTGTACTTAATCCAGTTACTCTATTTTTTATTTGTTTAAAATTTTTACTTTGATCAATATAAATATCATTCATTTCATAACCTAATAATCTTAATGAAAAAGCATCTAGCATTTCTTTATAAAATGTACTTTCTACATTATTTTCAGGTTGATAATTATTTAAAAAAATAGCAAGAGTATACATTGTTTCATATTCATAGCAATAAAAACCAGTTTTTATTAATTTTGATATTTCATTAACACCACCTTTTTTAATTTTAACAACTTCTTCAATTTTTTTATATATTTCATTTAATAAAATTTTTTCAGTTCTTTGAGGATTAATTGTATATAAAACATAAGTACTTAACCATTGAAATAATAAAGCAATTACTATTTTTAAATTTTCCAATTTATCAAATAAAGTCCAATTTCCATTATTAATACTTTCTTTTAAAGTAATTAAAATTTCATTTATTTCTGATGAAATTTTAAAAGGAGAATAATCTTTAATAATTTTATAAATTTGAACATTTTTCAAATTAAATTTCCTTCCAACAACAACAAATTTTTCAAGACATTTAATTAAAAGCATAGGAACTATTCCATAATTTAACTGTTCTTCCCCACATAACATTTCTTCTTGAAATCTTAAAAAAGTTTCAATTTTTTCCTTATGATTATTTTCATCAAATAATTTTCTAATATGAGAAATATAAGCATGAAACTTATCACAAAATTTTTTTTGCATTTTAGTTTCAATACATTTTTTTCTTTGTTTTTTAACAGATTTAATAATATCATCAACATCTTTATTAATATTATTATAAATCATATAACAAGCAATAACAACACCAGTTCTACCATAACCAGCATGACAATGAACTAAAACTTTTTTTTTTTCTTCTCTAACCATTACAGTCATTTCTTTAACAATTTCAATCATGAAACCTAAAGTAGTTGGAGTACTCATATCTTTCCATCCATATAATCTACATAAAATATCATTTCCAGTAAATACAGAAGGATTATATGAAAAACCACTTGATGTTAAATGATATGCATTTGGTCCACAAAAAGGATGTTCACCTTCTCTTTGTAAATTAATTATTAAACCTATATTTTTTTCTTTAAATGTTTTTATTAAATTATATTTATTGATTAATACTTCACTTGGTCTTTGTGATGCTATCACATCATCTGTTATGTAATTGGAATTTAAACCTGTTATTGCATTGTTGTTTTCTATATTGTTTAAATAATCTTCATGTTTACAGTTTACTCCTCCACAAAAAAAACAACGAAGTTTGTCTTTTAATCCAAAAATTTTGTTGTTTTGTAATAAACTAAGTTCTGATGATTTTCTTTTTAATTTTCCTCCTTCTGTTTTCATTGCTTCTAAGGAATTTTTTGAAAAATTGTTTATGGATTCATTTGTTCTAAATGGAGAAGTATTTTTTATGTTATATTTATGGATTTTAAATATACTATCGTTTAATTTTATTAATTCACTTTTTTCTGCTATTATTTTGTTTACTTCTTCGCTTATTGAATTTTCTTTTTGGTATTTTATTTTGTATTTTTTTAGGCAACATGTGAAAATTTTATTGAAATTCATTTATTTTTTTAGAAAATTCAAAAATAATTAAAAAATAATGAAAAAAATAAAACAAATTCATTATTTAATTTGTATTTTACTATTTCAATATATAAATACTCAAATAAATATAATTAGTCCATATAATTTATCTCAGAAAATAAATGATGCATTTAAAACCAGTAAAATTTTAAATTTTATATAAAAAAATAAAATTTAAAAATAGCGATACCATATAAATTAGGAAATTTTGGTAAAATTCCATATGGGAAAAAAATATTAGGATATATTATAATATCAAAACAAAAAGATGGAACAAATTATTGGTGTGATTATAATAAAACAGAAAATCAAATTAAAATAAATGAAGAATTAGATAATAATTATTTACCATTTGTTTTAGCTGAACATTCTACAAATTGTAAATATGCAATGAAGGCTTATAATGTTCAAAAAAGAGGAGGTAAAGGAATGTTATTAATTTATGATTCTAATCAAATTGATGAAGATAATATTTATAATATTGATGATGTTATTGGAAAAAAAGTTACTATTCCTAGTATGATTATTTCTAAAGATTTTGGAAATATTATAAAAAAATATATAGAAGAAAATAAAAATGATACAATTATTATTTCTATGAAATTCTCTGGAGATTTAAATAATGGGAAAATTAAACTTGAATTATACTATAATAGTGATGATTATAAATCATATAATTTTTTTAAAGAATTTGAATATTATAAAAATAAATTATCTAATATTTTAATCTTTACTCCTAGATTAAAATATAATATTATCAAAGGTGAAATTTCATCAAATGAATTAAATTCAAAATCAAAGATCCCTTGTATAAAACAAAAACCTTTTTGTGTTAATTCAGTAAATAAATTAAAATTAGATAACCCAAGAGAAATTTTATTAGAAAATTTAAGACAAAGTTGTATTTTTGAAGTGTATAATTTAAATAAATATTGGGCATATATGATAAATTTTTCAAATAAATGTTCTAATTATGAAAAATTAAATTTTAATGAAGAATGTTCAAAAGAAATAATGAAACAATTAAATTTAAATTATAAACAAATACAAAAATGTATGGAAGATTTAATAAATTCAGAAGGAAAAATAGAAGATGATTATAATGAATATAATAAAAGAAAAATAATTTCTATTCCACAATTAACAATTAATAATATTTATTATAGAGAGATTTGGTCAGCCAAAAAAATTTTTAAAAGAATATGTAATGGATTTTTAAATAATAAAAAATTATGTTCTTCATTATCGCCTGATGATGTAAAATATCATTTTAATTTTGGTATTAATATGATTATTTTAATTACTTTTGGAATTGCTCTTTTACTATTTTGTACTATTTTATGTTATAGAAGAATGGTAACCCGTGCTTTTGAAGATACTTTAGATGATAAAATAAAAGAACAAGCATTAATATCTATAAGGCAATATGAAAATTTTAAAGTTAGAAATAGTTCACATAAGTTAGAATTAATAAATGAATAAAAATATTAAATGTATTTTTTTTTAATTTTTATTTTTTATTTGGCATAAAATTTATTTTGGAAAGAATATTTGAAAATAATAATGACTATTTTAATATAATGTAATTTAAAAAAAGAGGATTCATAACTTGGGAAAATCTTATGAAAAATAAACTTTTCTTTTTTAAGTAATGAAATATTATTATATAATACCAATCGTAAAAATTTTTAATTATTTTTTTATAGATTTGGAATTATTAGTTGCTGATTATTAATGCAATATTATTCTTTATTCAAATTAAAATATCAAAGATATATAATATAATTTAATTATTTTTTGTTGAACAAATTTTCATTAGATTTCTTATTAGGCATATAAAAAAGGTATTTATGCCTTAACAGTATATATTAATTAATCTTATAATAATTGAAAAATAAAAATTTCTAAAAAATAGATTAATATACAATAAATATTAAAATAACATTTATATATTAATTCTAATTATATTTCTCTTTTTATAACATATGATTTAATTGTTATATTAAATTTAAATAGATTTTGATCTTTTTATTTTATTAAAATACTATACAATTTTATCATAAATATTTTGTTTTATTTAATTAAAAAATTTATTTTTTTATATTTTTTCCTTAATCATTTTATTACTACATAAATTGCCAAAATTAGTATCATAAAATATAACTATATTTATTCTATATTTCATTTTTTCAAAATTAAAAGTTTAAAAATATTTTGAATTTTTTGAATTATTTTCATGTTCTTTAAATTTATTACATCCTTTAAATGATTAAATTAAATTACTTGTTTTTGAAATTTGAATTTATTTTTAATAAATGTATTTTTAATTTAAATAATATATGCAAGATAATAATAATGATTTTATATATGAAGGAAATAATTATTTTTCTAATGAAGAAAATGGAAATAATATTAATATAGATTATTTATAAATGTTAAAAGAAGGAATATATAATTATATTTATAAAGAGTCTTTAAATATTATTGATGAAGAAATTTTTTATGATATCAATAATAAAGAAAAAATAATGAAAAAGAGGAAAAAGAAGATGAAACTTTTATTTCTTTAAATAATCAAATTTAAATTTTATAAAAATTATAAAATGAAAAAAGAGATGAGATTGATAAAATGAATAATGAAAAAAATAACTCATAGCTTTCAATTTTTCAATTATAAGAAGAAATGTATGATAAAATCAAGAATTTCAATTACAAATTAATAATTTAGAAGAAAAATTTAATACAGTAATTTAATAAAAGAAAATTATGAAAATAAAAATGAGGAATTGAAAAATAATATAAATCAATTAAAAAATAATAAAAATCAATCCTTATTGAATAATAATTAGAATTATCAAATTTTCAAACTAAAATAGGAAATACTGAGTTTAATATAAATAAAATTATGATAGAAAATAGAAATTTAATGGAAGAAATTAAATTTTTAAAAGAAAAACAAGAAAATGAAATGAATATTTTATCAAAAAGATTATTAATTATCAAAAAGAAATAGAAAGTTTAAATTTAAAATTAAAAATAGTTTAATGACCAACAAACCTAATTATAATCTAATAAATTAAGAAAATCCAAATTATCAATTAGAAAAAAAATATTTATGAATATAAAAAAATAAAGAGTATAAAATCAGATTATTAGTCTACAAAAACTAGATAAAAAATATAAAAAACAAACAGGAATTAAAATTAGTAAATGAAGAAACTGAAAAAAGAATAATAAAATTAAAAAATAATTATGGAGATAGAATCAGTGAATTAAAAAATGAAATAATAATACTTCAACAAAGTAAGAAAGAAAGAAATAAATAAGAAGAGGGAAAAATATATTTAATGAATAAAAATGAAAAATTAAAAAATCAAAATAATCAGAAAAAAAGATATTATCAAAAAATAAATAAAGTAATATCAGAAGCAAATAATATTTCTCTGAAAAAAAATGAATTGTATCAACAAAGTATTTTAAAAGATAATAAATTAAATGAATACAGAGAAAAAATTAAATTATTAAAATTAAAAATAAATGAATTTACAAATAATAATTTATCACAAAATAAGAGAATTATATTTTTAATTCAACATATTATTCCCAAAAAGATGACAATTAAGATAATTTTTTCTAATTCAATAAATCAAACTAGAGAATTAAATAATAGTCAATATAAATATAATAATAAACATAATTCATCTTTTAAGTTTGATTATAATGATGATAATAATCATTTTGATTTTAATAATAAAAATAAAATCATTATTGAGAAAACAAAATGAACATTGATTTTATTTAATTGTTATTATTATAGATATTTATTTACTTGTATTAATTTTAAATCTTTTAAAAAATTTATTTTTTAAAAAAATAGTTAGTTAAAATTTATTTATTTTCATAAATTATATTTATTTCCAACAACAACATTTTTTTTTTTGGTTTTGATTTTGATTTGTATTTAAAGTAATATTATGCTCTTTTTCTTTACCATTTTTTAATAAATGAATTACTATTGTATCAAAAATTTTGTTAATATCTTCTAGTTTTGTATAATTACAATCAATTAAACCAATTATATTATATGATTTAATTTCTTTATTTATTTCTTTGATTTTTTCTTTAATTACATCCAAATTCTTTTCTCTATTAATATTATCATCATTATTAACAATTCCAACAATTAAAGTTGCAGGAGGTATTTTCTTAAATTTATTATTTTCAAATATATTATTATACCAAGTAGTAATAGAATCAAATGATTCATTATTAGAATAATTAAAAAAAATAATAAATCCATCTCCTTTTGTATAAATACTTTGAGTTGTTCCTTTAAATTTTTCTTGTCCTGCAGTATCTATTAATTGTAATTTAATCGGTATATTATCTATCTCTATATTTTTTTCTGACTCATTAATCCCTATCATTGAATCATTTGTTTCATCTATTATTTTATCATTCTGATAACAATTTAAAATGTGTGTTTTTCCTACATCTGCATCACCTAATAATACTAATGAAAAATTTTTTTTTTCATTTTGATTTTTCATTTTATTTTATGTTTTAGTATCTTTTTTACAAATAAATCATATTTATGAATATTATAAAATATTTGGAATTATCAAAATTTATATTTTAAATATTATTAAAAAATTAAAATTAAAAATATAATGGTAATTAAAATTTTCTGTTATTTCACTATTATATTATATAAAATAAAATTTCTATATAAAAAATAAAATTAAAAATAAAAATCAAGAAAATTCTTTATATGTACCATTTAGAAAATAAAAAAGATATTCATTTTAGGAATATAGTTTAATACAATAAACTTGTATTTAATCATTTTTAATAAATATATTTAAAATAACTTTTATTTAAATTTTTATTATATAAATATTCAATAAAATAAAAAAAAACTATATACTTAATAGTGAAATTATATAGAATCATAAAAAGAAATTCTGATTTACTATTATATTTAATAATTGATTTTTTATTTAAATTATAACATATATTACATATATAATAAAATTTCAAATTAATAGAAAACTTTTCATAATTTTAAAAAAATATCATTTTCAATATTATCTCATTTATCTTTAATCTAATTTTAATTCTTCATTCAATCAATTTCATAAAAAATAAAACAATACAATTAATATATTCAAAAAAAATAAATTTATTTATATCTCTAAAAAAAAATAAACATTTAAAAAAAAAGAATGTCAGATTTAAAAGACTTAAGAGTAAGTCCATATGAAAATGCAAGAAAAATAATGTATCTAGCAAAAGAAATACTTAAATCATCGGAAAAAATAAATATAAGTGCAACAACAAATTCAGCAGGAATTGCAGCAAGAGCTGCTGAAACTTTAAGAAGACTTGGATATATTACTTATGATAATGTTCAAACTGAAACTGTTATTGAAAATGATAGAAAAAGAATTAAATTTGTTATTACTGTTAAAAAAACTAGTGATTTTGAAAAAATTTATAATGAAAATGAAGAAATGAAAAAAAAGAAAGATGAAGAAAGAAAAGCTAAAGAAGAAAAATAAAATTAAAAAAGGTTTTTTATTTTTAAAAAAATATATTATTTAAATAGCAGATATTTAGGTAATATAAAATAAAATAAGATAAATAAAACAAAGATTTTTTTTAGCATAATCTATTAATATTAAAAGTATTTTTATTTATAAAATAAGATAAAATAAATAAAAATAAAATTTAAAAAATAATATTAATTAAATAAAAAAATAAACTTTTTAAAAACCAAAAAAAACTGTCTAATATTTAATATTAATTTTTAAATTAAAGTTAAATATATTTGATATTTGAAAATTCATTAAAAAAAAGAATTCAGTAATTTATATGATTTTTTAAAATAAAATATTAATATAAAAATATCTTTATAATATTTAACTTTAAAAAAAAATTGAGAAATATTTTATTATATTATGAATAGCATCAATTAATATAATCAATAGATAATAAAATTCCAAATTAATTTTTATTAAAAATCAAAGAATAAAATAATTATATTAATCAATTTTTTCTATTTTTGAAACATTCCAATTATATGTTATAGATTTCATGAATGAAGTTTTAGTAGTTGAATTATTTACTTTAGTCATATTTCTATTTAAATAAATTGAAAAATCCATAAAACTTTCTATTTTCTTTGTAATATCTTGTGCAGATGAAACTTCATAAAAATTATCTTTAGAAAACAAAAATCTTGTTGTATTTTTTTTTTCTTCATTTTCTTTTTTAGACAAATTATTTTTTAACTTTTCAGGAACATTTAAAAATTGAATTGTTTTTGTCATTTTTTTTAAGCAATTAGTTAATAATTTAATTCTTATGGAAATAACTCTACAATTCCTTTTATAATTATCAATAAAAAGTTTTGTTTTGTAATTTATATCATTTTTATCATTATTATATTTTTTATTTAATACATTTTTTTGTTCAAATTTATAAAAAATATTTTCTTGTCTTACTTGTTCAATATTTTTTAATAAATCATGAATTTCCATAAAATAATTTCCTTTTAAATGATATAAATTAGTATTTTTATCAATAAAATCTGAAATTCTAAAGTTCTTATATTTCTCAAATCCACTTCCTATAATTTTTGAATTTCTTCCTGTAAAAATATCAATTTCTTTCAATTTACCTAATAAAATTGCTATATATTCAATTTTAATATTACCTTTATCTTCTGATGACTTTATTTGGTCATCAAAAAAGAAATTGTTTTCTTCTATTTTCTTTTTAAATTCTTCTTGAATTTGTTTTTCTATCAAAATTTTACCTTTTATTTTTTGCTTTCTTTTTAATATTTCTTCTTTTTGTTTCAATGAATTGTCTATTTTTTTAACAAGATTATTTAATTCTTGATTATTATCTGTCATTAAATTTAATAAATCATAATTTATTTTAAATGTTTTTTTTAAATCATAAATATAGTTTTTAGTTTTTTTTTGTTTTTCAATTTCATTTATTTGTTCTAGTTCATTAAATAAAGTTTTTTTATATGAACTAAATGTATAGTCAATAAAAGAACTTTCTTTCTTTTTTTCTTTTGATATATTATTCAAAATAATTTTTTTAATTTCAACATTTAACAAATTTATAAATAAAAAAAATTGATTAAAAAAATAAATGTTACTATTCCAAATAAAAATTAATATAAATTATGAAAATATATAATATATTTTTTTAATCTGAAATACTAGAAGCAGTCACTCCAAAAATATCAAACCAAAAGAAAAAAGTATAATAAGTTTCTTCATCAGCAGCAAAAATATTTAACATTAAAAATAAATTAACTAATCCAGTAATAAGAATAATAGAATGAGTTTTAATAAAAATACCAATAAATGAAGTAATTAAATAATTTTGAAAGAAAAAATTAGGTTTTACTTCATTAATATGAGCTAATAAAACGCAAATTGAATTTGGTAACATAATAAATATAATTATTAAAATATCTAAAAATGTAAAACTATCACATAAATTATTTTTATTTATTAATTGATATAAAACATTTCCAACAGGTTCTAATTTTCCAATAGTAATAAATTGTATTCTTGCTAATACCATATCATATAAAAATAAAAAGATTTTCGAAATTAAAACTTTCCATATCATAATAAAATATGGATATATAATAATATATATTAATTTATATTTCTTTTTTCTTAATTTATTTAATTTCCTTTTTCTCATTTTTTTTGAGATTGTTTGTCTATCATCATCATCTTCTTCAATTTCCAATTGAATATAATTAAAAAAAGAAAACACCTTACTTCCTATTTTTCTAAATGGATGATGAATAAATTGAATTATCAAAAAGAATATGAGATAAAAAATACTTGAATTATTTATTATGATTGATAAAAATACAAAAATTGAATAAAGAACAAATTTAAGTATTTTTGATAATGCTTTATAATTTCTTTTATTATGTTTAATATCTTCATTAAAATTAGAAAAAAATTTCCTTATCCCATGATAGAATTTTAATTCTATATAAGGAGTATAATTACCATATAAAATTGGATTATTTACTCTTGTTTTACTTATATAAGGAGCTAAATCTTCAAAATAATAATTAACATCTTCTTCAGTAACATAAAGATTTAATTTTAAGGAAATTAAAAAATATACTATAACATAATTAAAGACAAAACAAAGGAATAATAATCTATAAATTTTATAAAAATTATCATAATATGTTTGTGGATTATTTTTATAAAGTCTATAAATGAAATTAATAATTAACCAAATATCAAATAAAATTTTTAATATAAAAACTCTTTCATATATTTTTGTATATGTTTTACTTAATTTATCTTTTTCCATATAATAAACAGAAATTATAAATACTAAAGATAATATCATTGAAATACAAACAAAGAAAAAATTATAATAAAAAATATTTTGGAAATTTGTATCATAATATTCTTCAATATAGTACATACCAAAGTATTTTATTGTATAAATAATACATAAAGAAAAATAAAGAAAAATCCCTATTGTTTCATAAATAATCCAAAATAAAATAACTATAATTAAAACATAAGAAAAAACAACAAAATTTTTAGATAAGATTCCAATAATTATTAATTGAATGATTAATAAAATAAAAAATATTAATTTAGCTTTTGGAATATGCTCAGAATATAATTGTGAATTATAAATTTTAAATAAAAATTTAATTAATTTTCTTGAAGATAATAAAACAAAAATTTCATAATAAATTATATCATAATGAGGAAATAATTCATCATAAATATGAAAAGTTAATTTTTCATGAAAAAATAAATATAGTAAATAAATTGTATTTATTACATATCCAGCAATTAAAAAAATAAAATGTGATTTAAAAACATTAATTTTTAATAAAGTTCTATTTTTGACTTCTGCTCCTAAAAATTCAGTATTAATATATAATTTTTTAACATAAATACAATGAAAGAAATTTTGAAAGAAATTAAAAATTAAAATATCTTTATATGATAATTTCTGAGAAAATAAAACTAATCCTTTTATAAAAAATAAACTATTGATTTCAAATAAAGAACAAGCCTTTAAAAAATTTTCAAATTCAATTACTAAAATTATAATTGGAACAACAAATATTATTGACATTGTAAATTTCAAAATTAACATATCGCTTAAATTACCCAAATATAATTCTAAATATGTTATTATTACTAATATAAAAAATATATATCTTATTGAAGCATTTTTCTTATTAAATAGAGAAAAATAAAATTTTTTTATATTGTATATTAACTTATTTTTATTATGTTTTATTTCTTTTATTGTTTCTTCTTTTTTTGAATCATTGTCTTTTAATTTTTCATTTTCATCTTCTTTATCCTTTTGAAAAATTGGTAATTCACCTTCTGTCATTTCAACAAAAAAGATTATTTTTTTTAAAATTCAAATATATAAAAAATAAAAAACAAATAAAATATAATAAATTTCTTTATTTATTTTAATTCAAAGAAATAATATTTTTCAATCAATATTTATACATTCTTTTTTTTATTTCATTTATTTTTTTAAAGTCTAAAATCTCAATAATAAATTGTCTAAAACATTAATTTATTTCATTCAATATTATAATTACATTCTTGCTAATCAAAAGGAGGTAAATTAGATTATTTAAAAAAATGAAATATTCAATCATTTCATCAATTAATCTTTCTTTAGTTTTTTGATCAACTTTATTATCATCAATAATAATATTTAAAATAGGTATGTCTTTAGATTTATATTCAAAAAAATTATTATGCCTATTTAAATTGTTATAGGTGATTCTTTTATTAAAAAGCTTGAAAATAATAAATCTATCTCCTTTTTCATAAATTCTTTTACTTATTCCTTTAAATTTTTCTTGTCAAGCATTATTAATTAAGTTTATAATTCTTTTTTGTTTAAAATATATTTTTAAATTGTTTTTCTTCTTTATTAAATATAATTATTTACTCATCATGATTTATTATTTATTTATTTTAAAAACTCTTTATATTGTTTGATTTCTCATCCACCTCATTTCCTAAAAAACAATATTTAAATTGAAGTTTTTATTCTTTTATATCTAAAATATTAGTTAACTATCTTGTTATCAAAAAAAATTAAAAAAAAAATAAAAAAAAAAAATCATATATCCAAAAAAATGGAAAAGAAATTCATAGAAAGAGAATGGAATGAAGATATAAAAGGAGAATTAGACGAAGAAGGTTTTTTTACAACTCCAAATGGTTCTTTTTGGGATCCAGACTACGTTTATTTTAATAGAGAAGGATATGATAAACATGGAGGATACTATGATGATGATTTAAATTATATTCCTGGAGAAGGATGGGATGAAATTAATAAATGTTACTTTGATGAAGATTATGAAAATGATTATGATGAATTTTATGAAAAAAAAGATAATAAAGAATATGATGATATTATTGATCAATATGAATATGAAAATTATGATGATGATATTTTAGAAGGTGAAAATGATAATTATGCTAATGATCCTGAAATTGAAACTATTCAAGTTCATGTTGGAAAAAAAAATAAAGGAAATTTTAATAAAGATGATTTTAATAATTTTAATTATGAGAATAATACTAATAATAATAATAATAAAGGCAATTTTTCTCATGGGTTAAAAAATAATAATGAAGACATTAAAAAAAATGATGATGAGATTATTAAAAATGATGATAAAAATGAAGAAAATGTTGAAAATTTGGTTAATGAAAAATTAAAGAGTTTGGATATTAATAAAGATAATAATGAAAATAAAAATGAAGAAAAGAAAGAAAATATAAATGAAAATAAACAAGAAAATAATATTCATTTAAATTTATATTCAAAGCCCTATGTTTCAAAACAAAATTGGAATAATAATAATAACAATAAATATAATAAAAACAACAAATATAATAACAATAATAAATTTAATAATCCAAATATAAATAATCCCTATATGAATTATAATAATAATTTTAATAATAATAATCATCAACAACAATTTCAAAATCCAATGATGGGAATACCTTATCAAATGGGAATTCCAATGCAATATTCAATGAATCCTCAAATAATGAATCCACAATTTTTTAATCCACAAATGATGAATCCACAAATTATGAATCAACAAATGATGATGGTTAATCCAATGTATTATTATATGATACAACAACAAATGATGATGAATATGAATTCTAATAATTTAGATAAGAATAAATTAAATGAAAATAATAACAATTTCAATAATAATAATATGAAAAATGTTGTTGAGAATAAAACTGAAAAAGAAGATAATAATTTAATTAATAATAATGATAATAAAAAAGAATTTAGTAATAATAATAATTAAAAATAAAATTAAATCACAATTTGAATATCTTTTCTCTATCATATTGTATATTAAATAAATATAAATAAAATAATAACCTTTTAAAAAAATTTTTAAAAAAATTAAATATTCCTATTAAAAACAATTAAAAAAAAATACCCAAAAAAAAAATTATAAAAAAACATTTAAAAAATGTCATATCGTGAATTACAAAATTTCTGTGAGATGATGCGTAGTTTAGGATATCCTAGAACAATATCAATGGAAAATTTTCGTGTATCAAACTTTAAATTAGTAGCAGAAATAATTTTTTGGCTAGCAACACGTTTAGATAAAAAAGCAGATATTCCAGATAATATAGAAGATGAAAAAGCAAGAGTAGAATTTATAAGATCAGCTTGTACTTTTTTTTATAATAATTTAAAATTAAAATTAAATTTAAAAAAATTATATGCTGCGGATGGACATGCAGTCCAAGAATTATTAAAAGTAGTTCAAATATTATATAATGCTAAAAAATCAGTTACTTTTCAAAATGATTATGAAATTGGACAAGAATTAGATATTACAAGTAAAAAAAATGATTTGAATACTATTAAAGAATTATCTCAAGAAATTGTTGATCTTGGTTTAAATGTAAGAAAAAATATATTTTTTAATTTTTTATTTTTTATTTTTAAAAAATGTAGTTATTGGATTTATTAGATAAAGAAAAAGGATTAAAACAAGCAAGAGATCAAGCAATAGAATATTTAGATAGTATATCATCAAATTATGATAATTCAAAAGATACTGAAATTGAAAAGAAAATAATGCAAATTTTATCAGGTCAAGAAAAAGCATTAGAACAATTAGATTCTCATGTAAATGAATTAAAACAAATAGAAAATGAAATTGGTCAAGAATTACAAATTAAAAGAGAAGAATTACAAAGAGCAGAAAAGAGATTAGAATCAATTCAACATGCTGCACCATCTCATCAAAGTGAATTATATCAATATGAAAGTGAATTAGCAAATATTTATAGAATTTATGTTGAAAAAATTAGAAATCATGATTATTTACAAAGTAAATTAGAAAAATATCAAAAATTGGAAGAATTTACTAAAAAAAATTTGAAAGTTTTAATTGAAGAAAATAAAAATAATGAACAAAAGAATTTTCATGATCAAAAAGAAATTATCGATATTCAAGAACCTGATGATGATAATAATAAAGGTGATGAAGGAGAAGATTTGGATGGAGAATTTGATGAAGATGATGAACATTTTTAAATAAGAATTTATGGGTTTTTTTTAAACTTTTTATCTTTTTTTGGTATTTTTTGGTTTTAAATTTTATAAAAAATATTTTTAGATATTTTTTTATTATTATTTTCATATCAAAGAAAATTAGTTTATTTTTATATTTGGTTTTAAAATTTTTTTAATTAAAAAAATCATATTTAAATCTTAATAATTATTTTAAATAAATCAAATTTCCAAATTATAAAAAAAAATATTGTATTGTTTTCTAATTTTAATTTAAAGAATTTAAAACTGATTTAATAAGAGACATTTTCTTTTTATCATTTTTCTCTTCAAAATATAGATATGCATTATTTAATTGAGTTATAGCATTTTTATTATCACCTAAAAAAATATAGCAAAGACCAAGATTAAATATAGATAATCCATTTTCTTTGTAAAGAGGAATAATTGATATATAAACTTGAGAAGCGTCTTTATATTGACTTAATTTAAAATAACAATCTCCTTTAATTTTTAAAATATCATAATAACTTTTACTATTAGTGCTCAATTCAAATTGAATTTTAACTAAATCATGATAATTATTATATTCTTTAATTGTTTCTTCATAATCACCATCAAGATAAAATGAATAAATATAAGAAAAATAAATTCTATTAAAAATATCTTTAAAATATATTATTCTGAAAATATCTGTTAAATAAATATTAGATGAAATTGCTTTCAATGTATAATCAATTATTTGTTTTGCATAATTTCTCATTTCTTTTAATAAATTTTTTGATTTTGATTGTACAATTTGCTGTGTCAAAAATGAAATATGATTATATAAATAAACATAACAATTTAAAATTATATCTCCTCTTAATGATTTTTCATTTGATATAATTTCAAAATAAAAATCTTCATGATTTTTATATAAATTTTTTGCAATAAAATCATTTCCATTTGATAAAATATATAAGTTTAAAATTATATTATCCATATTATTAATATTATTTCCTACCATAGTTTTAAATTTTTCTAAATGTTGAATTTGTTCATTTGATAAATTATTATTTAATAATCCACAAATTTTCTTAAATAAAATATTAATAAATTCAAATTGAGGTAAATCTTTTACTGAATTACTTTGAGAAAATTCTCTAAGAAAAGAAATATTTTTATCAATTTTATGACTAAATCTTTTAACTTGTTCAAAATTTTCATTTAATGAATTATAATAACTTAATAAAGAACTAATATAAATAAATTCATTAATAATATTTGAATGACTTTTTCCATGTAACATTTCTTTATGTAAAATTGAGTTTAAATTTTCTAGAGTTTCAATACAATTTTTAGTTTCAAATCCAGTTTTTAAATATTGAATCATTTTAATTCCTAAATCAATAGCAACATCTTCTTTTTCTTCTTTACATAATTCAAATAAACTTTCTATATTTGAAACAATTTCTTTTTCTTTTCCTAAAATATTCGATTCTTCATAACTTTTAATTCTTAATAAAATATTTCTTATTTGAATATATTTTATTATATCACTTTGTAATAATTTATTTTTTTTTATTTGTTCATCAATATCAATAATAATATTTGTAGAAATTACTAAAGCTTCCTCATATTGTTTTAAAAAATATTTTAAAACACCAAAATAATAATTCATTAGTAAATATTCTTCAATTGTTTTTTGAATTGAAGATAATGAATTTAATGCATTATAAAATTGTTTTAATTCTTGATCATTTCGAATTCTTTTTTTAATTTCAAATTCAATTAAATTATAAAGAAAATATAAAATTAATTTTTGAGGCCCTCCTGATACTTTTTGGTAAGGATCAACTTTAAAGAAATTATAATAATAATTTAAAGCCTTTTGATTGTAATCTGAATCAAAATAACAAATTGTAAGAAGTAAATTATTTTTATGTTGATTAGTTAATATTGGAAGTTCATTCTCAGCAAATAATGTAAAAAATCTATCAAAATCTTCTTTTCCTAATTTTTTCCCTTTGTAAAATTCTTTTGCTTTATAATTAATGATTAAAGCAATTTCACCAAATTGTCTTATTGCACTATTTATAAAAATCATTTATTTTTTATATTTAATTTAGATTATTTATGTTTATTACTTAAACAATTATATTTTAATTCGAAAAATTTTTTAAAATATTAAAAGATATTGAAGATTTTAATAGAGATATTGGGGAAAATAAAGAATTAAGAAGTCAAATAAATTTATATAGAGATGAAGCAGGAATAGAAGAATTAAATAAAAATTTAGAAAAATTAGATATAAATGATAGAAATAATCTAAATGATAGTGATTTAGATATAAAATTAGAAGAATTAAAATTTGAAAATTTAAATATAAATGATGATGATAAAAATGAAGAAGATGAAGGAGAAGGTTTTGAAGAAATAAATAATGAAGAAGAAAAAAAGCAAAATAAAAAAAATAATAAAAAACAAATTGGAAAACGTTCAAGAAAAGGAGAACAAATAAATTCAGATGATGAAGAAAAATAAAACAAATAAATTATATTAATTATAATAAATAAAAATTATAAATAAAATATTAATAATTTCAAAACTTAAATAATTAATTTGTCTTATTTAATTAATTATTTATGTCTGAATATTTTAGAGCATGTCTTAAAAAAGAGTATTATGGAGTTTTTCCTACAACAATTAAATTCCGAAGTAGTTTAAAAAACACAATATATGAAGCATTAAAAAGAAGAGGTTGGAAAGAAACAGAAGGAGATGATTTTGATTTTCATTGGTCAGAAAAAAATTATTTTTCAAGCGATAATGATACACCTTTTCATTCTTTAGCTCCTCATCAAAGAGTAAATCATTTTCCTAATAATTATGAATTAACACGTAAAGATATGATGTATAAAAATTTAAAATTTTATAAAAAACAATTAGAAAAAGAATATAAATTAGAAGAAGCAAAATTATATGATTTTTTTCCATTAACATTTTTTATGCCATCTGAATTTACAATGTTTGTTGAAGAATATAAACATTGTCCTGGGACAATATGGATAATGAAACCAGCAGGAAAAGCTCAAGGAAAAGGAATATTTTTAGTTAAGAATTTAAAAGAAATGTATCAATGGAAAAATTCTTTAAAAGGGGGAGAAGAAAATGCAGTTGATGAAACATATGTTTGTCAAAAATATATTTATAATCCTTTATTACTTGGTGGAAAAAAATTTGATATGAGAGTTTATGCTTTAGTTACTTGTTATAATCCTTTAACTGTTTATTTATATAGAACTGGATTTTGCCGTTTTACTTCAGTTAAATATTCATTGAATCCTGATGATTTAAATAATAATCAAATTCATTTAACAAATGTTGCCGTTCAAAAATATTCAAGCACTTATGATAAACAAATAGGAGGAAAGTGGTATTTTAGAGAATTAAAAATATATTTAATGAGTAAATATGATGAACAAAAAGTTAATAAAATGTTTGATGGAATTCAAAATATTATATTAAGATGTTTTAAAGCAGTTCAAAATGTTATTGCAAAAGATAAACATTGTTTTGAAATGTATGGTTATGATATATTAATAGATGATACTTTAAGACCTTGGTTAGTTGAAATAAATGCAAATGCTTCTTTAACAGCAAGTACTGATTTAGATGCAGATACAAAAATAAAAATGTTAGATGATTTATTAACTATTGTGGATTTAGAAAAAATAATGACTGGAAATGAAGATCAAGTTGGTGGATGGGATATTATTTGTAGAGGCACACCTATTAAAAAAAATGAAAATTGTTTATATGGAACAAGACTTGGAAGTTTTAATAATAGAGAAAAACAACTTAAACAATTAGCTAAACAAACTGCTAATAGACTTGCCAATTTTTATATGCAAAAAAAAAAGAGTGTAAGTGGAAATAGTTCTACAAAAATAAATAAATTTTCGACAAAAAAATAATTTTTTTGTATTATTATAATTTATAAAATAATATATAAATATAAAATAAATTTATTATGTTGAATATAAATAAATTAAAATAATAAAAATATTTAAAAAAAATTAATTATAAATATTAAAAATTAAAGATTAAATAATTAAAAATTATAATAATTTTTTATAATCATTATATTTGTATATAATAAATTTTTAAATTGAATTAATGGTAAAAAAAAAAATAAAATCAAAAAACAAAAAAAATAATGAAAAAATTAATTCAATTTTTCCATTAAAAAAGCGAAAAAAAAAAGTTCATCCTATTGAAAAAATTGATATGCGTAAATTTAATCAACAAATAAAAAATCAAATGAATAATATTCAACCAATTATAAAAGAAAACTTTATTTTAGAAAATATTTATACAGAAAATTATATAAATTTATATAAAAAATATATAAATGAAGAATTTTCAACAACAATAATTACATTTTGTAATAGAATAATATTAGAATCAAAAAATATTTCAGAACAAATAAAAAACATTTCTGATTTAAATAAAAAATTTTTAAATATTATTAAAAAATTATTAATGAACGAATATGAATTAACTCTTTTTTCTTTATATTTTGACAATATAAATTTTAATAATAAAAACAATATTGAAAATAATTTGAACACTGAAAAAATATTTATTTATTTAGGTTTGTATATTAAACAAATTACAAATGATTATTTTAGAGAAATTTTTGAATATTTTTATGATCAAAAATTATTAGATTCAATAGAAAATTTTAATAATTGGAAAAAGGAATTTTTACAAACTATTAAAAATGATTATATATATAATCAACAAATAATAAATAATAGATTTAAATTATTAAATAGACCTTTTAATATTTATTGTACAAATAATTATATTGATTATAATTGTGTTGTTGATAAAATATTAAAAATGAGTTTGCCTTATAATGACAATAAATTTATTAAAGAAGATAGCTTTAATAATAATATTGAAGAAAATATTTATTTAAATCAAATTAGTAATAATAATAACTTAATTATAGAAAATAAAGTAAATATCAATAAAAAAAATAAAAAAAGTTTAAACTTCAATAATATTCCAAAATTTAAAATTAAAAAAAATAATGATAATATTTCTCAACAACAAGAAAATAATGTATTAAATAAAAATGATTTTATAAATAATGACAACAATAAAATTTTAAATAATTTTAATAATATAATTAATAATGTTAATAATAATAATATAATAAATATTAAAAATCAAATGCCTGTTAATATTCATAAAATAAATAAAAATAATTCTTATATAAATTCATATTTAAACTCTTTAAATTCTAATTCACAATTAATTAATAATAATAATTATTATTATCTTAATCCTTTAGATACTTATTCATATAATCTAAATGAAAATTCTAATATTAAATCAAATAATAATTCTTTAAATGAAATCGATAATTATAAATTAATTGCTAATGAAAATGAAGAAGAAAATTTAAAATTTTTATTAAATAAAAGTTATAATAATTTTTTTCAAAGTAATTTTTCAATGAATAATTATTATAACAATGATTTAGATTATTTAAATTTACATAGTCAATCTTTATTAAGTAAAAATTTAGATTCTTATAATAATAATTATAATGAAAAAATTATAAATAATAATTATAATAATATTAAATTAAATGAAAATCAAATGATTGAAAATTATCAAAATATTAATAATTTAAAAAATTTAAATTACAACGTTAAATTATCAAATAATAATCTCAACTCTTTATTAACAATTGATAATTTATTAAAATCAACTATTTCTTTTAATCAAAGTAAAAGTCAAT
>JAEEGK010005981.1_pt1 | contig 29329 bp, 20 predicted proteins | sample 8958771 | NCBI WGS metagenome assembly JAEEGK01 (sample SAMN16246547, study PRJNA631951) | gut metagenome | biome: gut microbiome; feature: rumen; material: SC-attached | host: Bos | place: Iran: Karaj | collected 2018-10 | reverse complement strand
GCGAAATTGCTTATAGACAAACGAATTCCGATCCTAGTAGGACAACATGAAGTCTCCCCAGACAACGTCCTGCTAAAACCGGAACTCCTAAAAAAATAAAATAAACAGAGCAGACAGATAACCACCAAGGCATATAAAAATACATGTTGATAGGTGGAATTTACTTTTGCTCAATCATTTCCAGCTGTCTGTTTGCTATGCAAACAAACAGACTTGACATACCGATTTTAACACGTTCTTTCATGACTTCAAAGGTATATTTCATTGTCAAAGTTCGTCAAAAATGCAAATGAGACAATTTTTGTAGTATTAACTGGAACTTAGTTTTTCATTTGAGCTGATCAAACAGCCTCATTGTATTATCTACCTCGTTAGGATCTATGTTGCCAACTCGATCTTCTATCACAGCTCTTATATGATCGATAACCTCTTGCTTTGGAAAGCTAGGCGGATCATCATTAAATCTTTCTCCCTGTTCCAATCTCATCATTCCTACCATAATAGCATGAAGAGCCCTTTCTCTTACTGGAGCGGAAAATGGGGTTACACTTGTAGGCTCAACGAAACAATACAATTTGGAATGATACTGCTTAAATTGCTCATAGAAAGACTTATCTCTCGGTCTACTTGGTCTATATAATACAAACACAACTCCAGGAGCAGTTGAGGCATTTCGTCCTACACGCGATGTTGCCTGTATGTACTCAGATGTAGTTTTGGGTTGACCTGCTACAGTCATCAATCCCAATCTTTGAACATCTAAGCCAACTGAAATCATATTTGTAGCCAAACAAATATCAATTGCGTATTCTCTAACTTTCCCGTCGAAATCGATTTCTGCGGGATAAGCTATATTTAAGTTGGCCAAACTGGAAGTAACTTTGTCTCCGGCTATTCTGCTTGTAAGCTCTTCATCACGGTATATGTATCTTCTGTATGAATTGTATTCTTCTTTACTAAATCGCTTATCGTCATAGCGTCTCTTATACATGACATCAAGTTGTTGGTCGATATCTGCCTTAATCCATGTTTTCGCCTGTCCCAATTCTCTTATACTGTTGTAATATCCAATATTGGTCCAGTATGGATCTCTATCAGCTTCTCTCTCGACCTCCATGGTTTTTGCAGCATAGAGCAACGTTGCATATAATCTAATTGCCGTTGTTGCATCTGACGGTGATCCAGAAGCCAAAATGCCAATATATCTTCGTCCATTCTTACTTCTATCTTCTTTAGCAAAAAAAGAATCCTTGGCATCCAAGCCTGCTGGTGGAAATTGAAAAACGTCACCAGTTTCGCATCCATACAATGCATGACATTGTTCTTTTGCTCTGCTAATTGTCGCAGTAGATGCAATAATTTTGGGCGAAATGGGACCAGACGGTGTAGTTACTGTACACAAGTCATTTATCATCGTTTCATAATGCCCAACCATCGATCCAAGTGGTCCAGAAATCAAATGCAATTCATCTTGAATTATCAAATCAGGCGATGTTACTCTTTCACCATTTTGGAATCCAAAAAGCCCTTGTGCTTCAGGCTTATATGGCAACATAGCAAATTTGTCCACGGTTCCCAATACCAACGTTGGCTTTTTTTCATATATATCATCATCAATGATATATAACGGAAGTCCAGATCGATTTAACGCGAAATCACATCCATTTTCTTCATTGGCACATTTAAACATAAACTTTTTCGATCTACGTGGGCCTTCAAGAATTTTATATCCTGGTAAATGTCTTATTTTCCCACCATCAACATCAGCGATTCCCATTTGAGCACCACACCATGGGCACTTTAGCATTACAAAAGGATTGCTGTCAGTCCTATGAGCCTTCAAATCATTGAATCTATTCACTGCATCTTTAACATGGTTCGGAGTTGTAGCTCCACCGACCCATAATCCTATACTAATCTCTTCGTTACCAAGTTCTTCAGTATTCCGTTGTCTAATAAGCTCGCATGCACAAATAACAGCAGCAGCCCTTTCATATTGCTGCGCTGTAAGTAGTCTCAAAGTATATCTCATTAAAATAGTAGTGCCGGCGTTATCTCTGTCATGTAATCTTCGTATAAAAACTGTATATGCAGACAATCCTAAATATGCCTCTGTTTTTCCTCCTCCAGTTGGAAACCATATTAAATCAACAATCTTACGCTCTTTACTCTTTTGATTGTTCATAGAATCAAGGTTCATTAAAATAAAAGCCAACTGAAAGGGCCTCCACTTTCCATAAACCTTATTTTCTTTGCCATACCACGTGGTATCATCATCAATAACCGGAAGACTTGATACTGGATTCTCTAGTTTAATTCCTCCATCGCCATCATCTATCCACATCTGAAGCGGTAATCCATAATGAAGCTGCTGTGCTATCATTGCTTCATTCATCCACTGAAAAGCTTTTCTCACCTTATCATCTGAAGCTAGCAAACTCACTCCATTTTCCATACGTTTTTGGCACTTTTTACAATTATCTATATGGCGCTTTGCCGTGTCTTTTAGATGACTGGGAATTTCAGTTTCATTTAATCTTTCTATCCACTCCTTATATTTTTTGCATAGTAAATTAAGCTGAGCAATGACCTCGTCAAACTTGCTATCCTGACTCATGTCAATCATGCTGAGATTAACGCCATCAATTACACTTGGAACAATAGGCTTTACTTCATATGAAGGAAAAACAGCAGTTTCTATCCAAGTAACATGATCATTTTGTTCATCCCATTCTGCAGCACATCCATGACCAATCGCATAGTTCTTAACATCTCTATACAAAAGAAGATTAGACATATAATCCTCATCAGAATTAATGCGCTGACCTTCTGGTAAAGGATGAAAACCTTTCGAAGAAATTATCCTCATTTTCACCTGAAAATAACAGTCTTCATCCCTTATCTGCTCACCTTCCATCTTTTTCGTATTCTCTATAGTAATCGTATAAATGCTATATTTTTCTCGCCTATACCTCAACGTTATGTCTACTTGAAGACCAGTATCCCCCACTGGATACTTAAGTAGAGTTGTTTTTTTGTCAGGTAATCCCAATGGGCCATCACTTTCCCATTTCAGAGGATTTCGGTAATATTTTGCTGAAGTCTTTCCAGTTTCAGGATTTGTTTCGGTGGTTTTTGAATATGTTCCAGCACTGACAGTTGCTGTAATACTATCATTATCAAATAAAGCAACTGTAATACTCATAGCAGACTGATTAAATGCATTTGAACGATCAATTAATTCCTCTGCGTCTTCTAGAACCTCAAATGTTTCTTCCGAAACATAGTTCGCGCCAGTTCCTTTATCAGGTTCTTCCACATTTTCTTGCAGTTCATCTGGAACGTCCTTTTCATCTTCAGAGTTGTTTATTTCTTTAGCGCCACTAGGAAAGAGAATGCCTGCTATATAACGAGTTCTAGGAGGATCTGAAACCAATATTTCTTCCCCATTATTTTGAAGCAGACCTTCCCAGTCGATTGGATCTGGACCAATAAATTCTCTTTCAACAAATTGTTTTAGCTGTTCTCTTCTTTCTTCAGCCATTTAACAATCTCCTTTTTAACAAATCGCTATATTCATTATGCGCATCCTTCGTCTCAAAAATATATAGTGCCGCCCTTGCACGACTTAGCCCTACATACATCAAATTCATGGCTGCATACGAATTTACATCGACCATAATAATTACAGAATTCTCAAGCCCTTTAAATGATTGTATTGTAGAAAAAGTCACCGCATTAGCCGCAGTGAAACTGTAATTCTGTATTCTAATGCCTTCAACTTTTGAAACCACCGAATTTTCACGACTTCTAGGTGATAGAATTGTAATTTTATCCTTTTCGATATTCTTTCCATCGAGTTCAATCAACAAAGCTTCGAGCTTTTCCAGTTCTTCTTCTTCTGATGAGCATGTTTTATGATCAACCGGAACTCCATCAACTTTAGTCCACAAATCTTTTGGAGCTTCATATCCAGTTATAGTCTGAATATCATCACATATTTGCCTTGTATTTCTGCAGTTCTCTGTAAGTTTATATCTTATAAATGAAGTCCTATCCTCCAAATTATCCAATAAAGCTTGTCCACTTAGTCCGTTTGTGTAAATAGCTTGACGAGAAAAATCCCCAAAGAATTTCCACGAGCCATGCTCAAAACCTTTTTTTAAGAGAAGATCCATTACATCAACATACTTATCTCTGATAAGATCCTGAGCTTCATCTATTATTATTTCGTCATACTCCATCTGATTGTCCAACAATAACTCTAAAACTTTTTCCGGAATTACATCCTCGTAAAAGATTGTCTTGGCTTCGTCATCAGATGGCACATCAATTCTTTCTCCAGCATCACTAAGAATTTTTGTCATTAATCCATGAAAAGTTCCTACAAATTCTGGTTGAAACTCTACAGCTAGTTCTGAAAAATATTTTTGAAACCAAGCCCCTATGCTACTATTGAAACATAACAACGCCACTTTCTTTCCTGCAGTAACCGATTTTTTCGCCTGCTCAATTGCCAAAAGTGTTTTCCCAGTTCCCGCAGGCCCATATACAACACCTCTCCTATTCTCTTCGATCTGGTCCAAGCACTTATACTGCTTTTCAGTTAATTCAATTAGTTCTTGTTCAGCGTTATTGATTCTAGCTTTAATAGCAAGAACTTTGTCAAAGTCACTTCTCAAAATTCTTATAAGATATTTTGCATCTTGGTTTGAAGGAATCTTAGATTCATTAAGCCGTCCATAAGTTTCTTCATATTTTTTCTTACTACCTTCTGATAAACGGACTATGAAACCACGAACATCATCACCATCATTACAATCAAATACTTGCCATGGTTCTTCATCTATTCCCATTGTTTCATACTCTATATCCGGCACCATGACACCATATCCAAAATGAAGTTCTCCAACCCTGCGATGCTCTAAATCAGCTTTTTCTTTTATTGCAGCCATAATACTATAAATAGCATCGCTTGCTTGTTCAAAAGGACCTCTCGACTTTGTATCAACATGGCCTTCCCTATTGGTAAATGTCCACATGCCATCTTTTCTTTTTACTCTTCCACCCTTTACTTCCAAAGCAAAAATACCAAATTTAGGTGCAACCACTAGAAAATCAACTTCTCCCTCAATCAAAGTTTGATGATGCGCTATTCCCAACGAATGAAACACCACCCAATCATCTGTATTTTCAGATTTTTCAAACCATTTAAATATTCTCTTTTCTGCTCCGCTCTTAGTTTCAGGCGAAATCAATGAGGGAATCATCCTTGCCACAATATGCTCTCCTTTTTCTCTGCCAATACCTTATTGGTATTACTCGCTTCAACTGGAATAAAGCCTTGGCCTATATCAATTATCTTCAAAATTTTAATCGTTCCAACTTCCTCTAGCTCAATCTCTATTGGCTCCCAAATGTTATATGGGTCTATTTTGCTCTCTTTAAGCAAGATTGATGCTATACTTTCTCGCAATCGATCTGATAATACTCGGCCCGCTTTTAGATGTGTATTCTTTACAATATTTCCTGCATGAATAATCTCATCCATTTTCTCCATAAGCACGCTATCACCAGTAATCTCGGCAATATACTTTAAATCTTCGACATCCTGAGGAATTATTAAATCATCTGACTGAAGCCAATTTCTCACGGTCTGATAGTTTCTTGAACATCCAACTGCCACTAACCTGTTATAAATATCAACTAAAGATGAAAATGCTTCTTCAATTTTCAACGCCTCACGCCACAATGAAGCTGTCTTTCTATATTCTGTTTTATGGTTCGCTTCAAGAATTCTATCTGCCACATCCCGAATAATATCTTTATCACTCTCACGGATAACAATAAAGTCGCCAACTCTCAGCTCGTCTAATTCTTTCTTCTCTATTTGGCTACCAGTTTGCAATATTATCTTTGTAGCAACTAATACCTTGTGTCCCTCTGTAAATAAGGCAAAATCTCCTCCCACAAATCCAACTGGCTTAGCCTCAACCACTTGGTCTCCATCACTGTTCCCCCGTGCTGTATATTGTCGATATCGGCTTTCCTGCATGATGATATCAAAATCATCCTGAAGTTTTATAGTTTCTCCTTCCTCCTTTTCAAGTTCATCATGCATAAGCATTGTAGTACTAACATTTTCTATCTTGTCTAAGAAAGACTTCTTCATGATTACTTGGTTAGACTGGTTATTAAGGCCAATTTTCCAAGATTTTATATGCGCTTTTCTCCATTTCTCTTCGCATTCATAAGTAAAAACATGTATAGTTTTTACCTTATACCCATATAGTATTCTCTTAACTATACTTCCACTAAACCATCCAGCAAGAATTGCTACATCAGCATATAGCTTAGCTGATCCTAGAAATTCTTTTGGATACACCACATAAATTGAAGGTCGGTAGCCGCTTTTCGCAAACCTATCTTCCCAATATCTTTTTACACTTTCTGGATTATCATTATTTGAACATATGATATAAAACTTCTCGTATTTACTCTCCATTAGAATCTTATAGATTTCTTCTGTTTTCGGAAAAGTATTATTACTTTCAAAGATTTTAAAATATATATTTATTACTTTATAAAAGTCCTTATATAGATCTTGGGATATATAACTCTTTTCTATTTCTAATGAGTTACCGCAATCCTCCAACTGCTCAATAATTCTTCTCTGATCACCTGAAGATATATCAGATATTCCTCTAACTGAAATATAAGCAAGATGAATAAGCTTTGCATAAATCTGATTCATCTGCACACTATCATCTTCAATTTGCTTATTATATTTATATACGCGATTAAAAGCCTCACTGATATCAGGTGCTTCAAGCTTATGATAAATCACGCTTGATTCCATACATCTTCTTAGCTTACGTTCATAAGACGTATCCGTATCACTACATACTACATTGTTCAAGCTATCAGCATCCCATCTCCATACATTAAATCCCCTATTCGTAAGTTCCCGTAAATCCATAGAATTGATAGTATCCACTATACAAAGAATCGATATCTTCTTTTTCAAAATTGAATCAAGATCGTCTAATTGCGAAATAAAATCCGTTTCGTTTAGATTGATGATAACTGATTGCACTTTTGTGTTTCCAGCTATTACTTCATTTATGTATGATATCTGGCTTGAAAAGATCAGTGCTGGAGTTCCTATATATTTTCCTCTGTAATAGCGCAATCCCCCTAAATAATCAGCTTTAGCAACCAGTAAATATTCGAAAAGTTTTTTTCCATCTATTTTGATTTCCTCAGCTCTTCTTTCGCTATCAGCTACAGTCGAAACATAAGCAACGGATTCACCTATATGCGTTTTTAATGCCTTTAAATCATGCAACGTCTTACTCTCTCCAACAGATTCAGCCTCTAGTTCTTTTCTTGCTTTATAGTATGAAGAGAGTTTTGAAAGCCTCTTCTTTGTATCACTTATTTGTAAGTATGGTGCCATTTCTAATGGGCAAGCATAAGTATCCCCACCTGCAAATTTCAAAATAATAACTTTTTTCCCAGGAATATGGGGATGCTCACCAACCTCAAGAAATTGCGTTACACAATTTCCAATTTTCATAATCTGTCCAGGCTTAAACTTTTCTGGCGAATACTGATTTTCTACCTGTCCACTAGTAATATTAAAAATCACCTTAGAAAGCATTAGTAAAAAAGGAATCTGTTCAGAATCAGGAAACACAAAAATATTGCGTCCACCTTGATTCTTTATCATTTTTTCATGCAAAAACAGACTTACCTTCACTATTGGCGGCAAATCAATACGCTGCCCCTCGAGATTAATACTAATATTATCAAGGCAGTTTTCTTTTTTTAATAAATCCTGAAGGTATTCCTCCCAATTCATATCAGGCTACTCCTCTATGAATCCTTTTTCCTTTGCACTCTTATAGATAATTTCAGCCTGTTTAGCCTGTTTTACAGATGGCCTTTTTCCTCTACCTATTATGGTTCCTACACTAAATGCAATTCCTCTTTGCCAAGGCTGCAAGTTGTTAGTATCCTTTGCCCACTTAGAAATTGCCAACCATACATTCGCAGGAATCGCACAAATCTGATCAATCAACTCCTGTTCTTCATGAGTGGCCTCATTCAAAAAGCCTTTAGCAGAAGCGCTAGCTGACACAACAGATGTTGTAATTTCTCCAGAAATAAGTTCACTCTTTAGCTTATCGGAAACATCAATATCTATATCCAATAAGCCATCCCAGCATGCTCTCCTCTTACAATACTCACCGACATTTGCATTTCTTGGTGGATTGGTAATATATTTTTGGACATAAGAAGATATTCTGACTATCTCTCGCTCCAACTCCTTCGATAATGCTTGCTCTTTCCATATTTTTTCAAGATTTACTCTCTGTGCAGTTTTATGAGAAATCAAAGCGATAGTATATGTAACAATATTAGCCCTATAGCCTCCATATTTCTGCTCTTGTACAAGTTTCTCTGTACGTCTGTATATAATAGCTTTAGCCACCAGTAATTGGTAATATTTTTCATCAGGAAGAAAATTCCCCCTGTCTTTTACTCCAATCATGAAACGCTTAAAGTTTTTCTGTGCTCCTTCGCTCACATAATATGGCATTTGATTCCACGTATTTTCATATTTTGCCATATCTGTTTTTGTAAATAATGGATGTATTTCTTTAAATACTTTCCTCTTAGCCGGAGTACCTTCTCTAGAAAGCATATCCGCATATTGTCCCCTTGCTCTTTCAAAGAACCAATTCTTAGATTTTTCTCCAGAGATTGCAGGTGTCCAAATGATTCTTGATAGCTCTTCCAGTTTTCTGTTAAACGGATCATTTGAAGAAAAATCAGCCATCTGAATTTTATTCTGAGTATTAGCACATTCTGAAATCTTATGTACTATCTCATCCATCTTATCTTCATTTTTAATCACAGATATCTTCATCTGTACAAAAACTCTGGACAAGTCCACATCCGCGTTTTTATCTTTTGTTATATTGTAAATTGATGCCGTTGTTTGTCCTCCATTTACAATCTGCATATCTCGAATTTTAGCAATATAAGCTAATCCAGCATCATTCTTTTCAATTACTATACTTTCTGCTGTAACAGATATACCATTGTTATATGCCAAAAACATTTCCGGTTCATTACGTAAAGTTTCTCGTATTCCTTTATTAACAGCGCCTTTCACCTGCAAAAAAGATCTAACATTCTTCTCAAGCAACCTTGCACCATGCTCAGAATAGATAGCAGCCAAAACATCTCCTGGTATTATTGCCAGATATGCTTCATAATCATCGCAATTTGTATTAACAAGACAAGGAATTTTCTTCTTAAACTGACTACTGAAATCAATTTCAATAGTCTCTCTCATTTTTCCAGATGACATGCATCTAAAAAGCCTATCCATATCCCAAATATTAAATGAAACCTCCGCATCTCCGATCATTATTTTCTTGAAAGGAATTGGCTTACAATTACCATTAGTTAATGCGACAATATTTACATTTTTAATATTATCTTTGTGTTCATATACAGAATGAGCAAATTCGTATGTTTCATTATCCCTTTCAAATGTTGTATACAAGTCATTAGTGGCTCGCCTATAAACTTGCATTGCTCTTTTAAGTGCAGCGTCAATATCAGTTTTTGATGTCGTTTTAACCGTTTTTTCCGAGTAATATATACTCACATAAATGTTCAACAACTCATACTCTTCATCAAAACAATACGCATTTAATTGAACCCCATGTGTCCTATATGGGCATATTATTGGGCTGTCAGTCTCTCCAATGTCCTCTAAATAATCCAAAATTACTGCTGTGAAAAAATCTTGTTCCTCCCATCCATAATCTAGATTACCTTTCACAATTTCAATTTGCTCTTTAAACTCTTCAAAAAACTCTTCAAAATTCATTATTGCCCACCTTCAGTAGATACATACATCTTTGTTATAAAGTACATATTATCAATGAATTTTAATACATGTTTCAGTTATGCTTATAATCATATTTTATTACTTTCGAAGCAATTTTTCTCGGTATTTCGCCAAATTTATAATAGTTTAATAAAGGAATGTAGCAAACAAACGTTAACTTACAAAAAATATGCATGTACATTTAATTTTTATTAAATGTACATGCTTTTCAGGCTTCAAAACTAATAATTATACATTTTTTCAGTGAAATTTCTCTAAAGTCTCTCCATCCAAACGATACATCCAATATCACCATGAAGCCGAAGCCGACAGTGACGGTGTCGGAGAACTAACTTTAATTAGTATCCATTATATATCCAAACATTATGTTTTCCATCAATTTCATACAACAAGTACGTGTTAAGCACTCCGTCGTCAAATTTGTTTTCTTTTGAATACTCAGACAATGCTCCCATTATACTCTCGCCTAGTTCTGACTTGGTTGTTCCCGGGCAGTATATAAGATATTCCTTTCCGGAATCGTCGAGTCCCGGAATCTCCGTATAATATGTTATAGTCTTAGATCCGACTCCGGCCTCAGAAGAAGACGTTGTATCAGGTAAATACACCAACGAAAAGTATTTAAGTTCAAGCTTGAATGTATGATCATTTTCCTTTCTAATCAGCTTAAACTCGCCAATACCTTCATTTTTATAGGATGTGTTCGGCTCAGAGTCAGATTCTGAAAAATTGAAAACACTGTATCTTGCTGAAAATTCACCATTAGCCTCTAATACCAGATGTGAAATATTGTTTTTATCATCTTTGCACAGCATAAATCCTAATGGAAAGAATTCTTTTATTCCTAAGATATTATCATCATTATAGGATGCAATCACAGGCACGAAATCATAACTTAAAGATTCCCAATTAGGCGCTTTTCCATTCTTTACTACATCCGTAAGGCCTTCTTGCTGTTCCCTGTCGGCAATCATCTTATCTATTTCCTTAAGTGAATATACCTTGGATATATATCCATCATAAAAATACTGCTTAACATACTGCCGTAGCGGATGATCATCCTCATAAACCGAATCGTCATCAACTAATTCGCAGTAAAAATATCCTTTGAATCCTTCATCCCAGTCATATGCATTTTCTTTTATTTTAGCGTAAGAATAAGCATTATAGTTCTCATCTTCAGGCGTATTATCAAAATCAAAGCTCAACAAAACATAATCACCATCAATCTCTGAAGGTTCACTCTCAGGATGCCCATCAATATATTCTGTTCCTATACCAAATCCATTTGCAAAATCTGAATATATATAATGGTAAGCACCGGATGCATCAATAAAAGCCTTATAAAAAAAGTGACTTGAGGCTCCTCCTGAGGCATCACCGTACACATAGCCATATTCGTTTATATAGATGGAACTTCTGGCCCATGCAACATCAGAATAGATTGTTTCCAGTGATCCGTTTACTTCTCTGATAATAATGTATTCTGTCCAACCATCCACAGACGGTGTATATATTTTTAGCAACAGTTCTTCATTGCCATCGTTGCCACAATCTATGTATGCATATTCAATACTTTCAAGGCTTATCCTTACTCCATTGCTAGGATCACCTACATAACTCGCAATAATGAGATTAACTATCTCCTCCAGAGTATATTCATTGCCAACGTTATTCTCAAAATTAAAATAGTATCCGAAGTTATTGATATCGCTTATATTGACCTTTGCCTTGTTATTGAGAAAGCTTTCGTATAGAGACTCTTCCTGATTAGCTCCAGATGCTTCACCTGATGAAGAATCTGTGAGTCCGGAGTTCTTGTCATCGTCACCACCCACATTATCAGTATTTGCAGTAGTCGCTAAAGAAGAATTATCCGCAGAATCAGCAACTGCTTGTTCTGTAGGTTTAACAGCACAAGCAGCAATCATCATGCATAATGTAATTGTCAACAAAGACCTTGTCTTCAATATCTGATCTCCCTTTTCGTAATGCTTATACCAATATTTTATTACATTTAAGGTTCTTTTGTCGAAATATCGTATAATAAAAAAGCATCTATAACTGGAAAGTTATAGACGCTCTTTATTGTTCGATATCTCTTTTCACCCCAACGCCACGTCTAAGATCATCATAAGGACAAAGCCCATGGCGAAGGCGACGGTGCCGGTGTTGGTGTGCTTGCCGACAGACATTTCGGGGATGAGCTCCTCGACTACAACGTACATCATGGCGCCGGCTGCGAAAGCAAGCATATAAGGAAGGACCTGAACTACGATGGCTGCCGCGAAGATCGTGATGATCGAGGCGATCGGCTCTACGATTCCGGAGAAGGCTCCGTAGAGGAAGGTCTTTCCTTTGTTCATGCCCTCTGCTTTGAGGGGCATTGATACGATCGCGCCCTCAGGGAAGTTCTGGATCGCGATACCGATTGCGAGGACGAGGGCTGCGGTTCTGCTGACAGCCACGTGTCCGGAAAGCCATCCGGCGTAGATGACACCTACAGCCATTCCCTCGGGGATGTTGTGAAGTGTAACCGCAAGGATGAGCTTTGTGGTTCTCTTGAGCTTACTGCCTGTCGGGCCCTCGGATACGTTATCCATGTGCATATGCGGAGTAACGATATCAAGGAAGAGGACAAAACCGATTCCTATCAGAAATCCGATAGCTGCAGGCATGTATGCAAACTTGCCGTATTCAGCGCTAGCTTCGATCGAAGGCTGCAATAAGCTCCAAAACGAAGCTGCAACCATGACACCTGCTGCAAAGCCCGTAAGTATCTTTTTAAGTCTTTCTGAAATGTCATCTTTTAAAAAGAAGACCATTGCGGCGCCAAGCGCCGTTCCAAGAAAAGGGATTAATATACCGATAAAAATTTCGCTTCTCATAAGTGATTCCAATCTGTAAATGATAACAATTCTCATTAATGCACAGACAGTAATCTATCACTTATGCAAGAATCAGTCAATCTTAATGACAATAGTCTGCTCCCAAACAAAATCAGTCAAACTTCAAGATAGTACTAAGTATCCTCTTCGCACAGAGTTTTAACATATCCATATCAACGGCGCCCATCTCAACAGCTTTTTTAACTCTTTCAGGGAAGCCTGTTGCCATCTTAAGGTCGTTACCTGCGTTGATCTCCTTGTAGTGCTCGCCTCTTGTCCACCAGTCTGATGTTACGATCCCGGTGTAGTCCCACTCATCTCTAAGGATGCCTGTGATAAGGTCCTTATTCTCTGAAGCTCTAAGGCCGTTAACTACATTATAGGAAGACATGATTGTATAGGGCTCCTCCTCATTTACGATCATCTCAAATGCCTTTAAATAAATCTCACGAAGAGCTCTCTCGGAAACTCTTGAGTCGCTGTGCTTTCTGTTGGTCTCCTTGTTGTTGCAGGCAAAGTGCTTAACGCTTGCACCAACGTGATTTCTCTGAATACCGCGAACCATGGCTGCTGCCATCTTACCTGTAAGGTAAGGATCTTCTGAATAGTACTCGAAGTTACGTCCGCACATAGGACTTCTGTGTATATTGATCGCGGGAGTAAGCCATACGCTTAGGTTATTCTCCTTTAACTCCTCACCACCTGCAAATCCAACTGCCTCTGCGATCTCTCTGTTCCATGTGCAGGCGATTGAAGTTGAGCAAGGAAAAGCTGTTGTCCTAACTCCTGTCTCAGGCATGATACGCACACCAGCAGGGCCGTCGGCAGTTGCCGCATTGGGAACGCCATACTCATACAGATTACCAAATCCAAATACATTTGATACGCCGGTATTGGGCTGACCGCCTACAAGATGAATAAGCTCATCGACAGAAAGCTGCTCCATAAACTCATCAATAGTAATCTTACCTTCAGCAACATCGCTAAATTTCTTGATCCCCTCTCTCCAGGGCTGTACATAATAGTGTCTCTTAATCTCTCTTACAGTGGGAGCAAGCGCCTCCTCGGTACCAGGCTCCATCTTATCAAAGATACATTCATCCTTATCCTTGTGCTCTCCAAGAGGAAGTTCTTCATAAGTGCCATCCTGAAGCATACGCTTTTTGAGCTCCGTAGGTACAACCTTGTGAGAAAGCTTTTGTACAACCTTGTCCTCGCCAAGACTCCATGTAAACTCAGACTTTACGGCGTCTCTAACGTTCTTTCCAATATAGAAGCTGTACTCGCCCTTCTCAAGAACATAGGAAGCATCGGCAACTTTTCCGAGATCATCGAATGAAGATACCGCATACTCATCCGTCACAAGAGTAAGGATCTGTGATTCGCCGGGCGTAAGCTCTTTTGTCTTGTCAAAAGAAACTAAGCTCCTTGCGGCTTTACCGAGCTTTCCGGAAGGTGCACATGCATAGAGCTGAACAACCTCTTTGCCCGAAACTTTACCTGTATTTGTAACTTTGACCGTGAAGATGAACTCTTCGTCCTTCTTTGCAGCCGAAAGCTCTTTTACCTCAAAATCGGTGTAAGAAAGGCCATAGCCGAAAGGATAAATGACCTTAGCGTCTGCGCCGGGGATAGTTGAGAAATAACGATATCCGACGTAGATATCCTCAGTATAATCAACATAATCTATAGACTCATGGTAGTTCTCGGTTGAAGGATAGTCCTCGAGCTTACCTGCGAAAGTATCGGCAAGTCTTCCCGAAGGGCATACGTTTCCAAGAAGCACGTCCGCTGCGGAAAGTCCTCCTTCCATACCGCCCTGACCCATGTATACGGCAGCACCGATCTTGGAATCCTCTTCGATCCATCTGCAATCGATAACTCCGCCCACATTAAGAACAGCGACAACATTTTTGAAGTTGTCTGTCGCGGTCTTTATCATTTCTTTTTCTTCGGGAGTCAGATAAAAGTCTCCATCAGGGAAAATCTCGCCCGAGATCTTGGGCATGCTGACGCCGGCAGGCCAAGGATTGAAGTCCTCATAGTCGCCTTCCTTATCGCTACGATCCCAGCCTTCGCCGGAAAATCTATTAAGTACAACAATTGCCGTATCGGAAAAAGACTTAGCTTCTGCGAGCATATCTGCAGGAATCGGGATCTCCTGAGTCATTCCGGGAACGCGCCCTGTCTTGAACTGCTCTGTAAGCCCTTCCTTGTAATACTCCATCAAAGGCTCATAAACCTTGACCTCGCGGATTTTGAGGCCGTCATATAAAGAATGAATATACTCACAATATACGTCTCCTGAGCCGCCACCACCTTTTACGTAGTCAACCGCTGCCTTTCCGAGAAGTACAAGGGGCTTTTCCTTAGAAAGAGGTAAAACCCCGTTATTCTTCAAAAGAACTATCGCCTCATCCGCAGCTTTCTTTGAAATCTCAATATGCTCCTTGCTGCTTGTCACTCTTTTCTCGCCATAAAGCGGCAAAGAAGGCTGGTAGAGAAGTCTGGCCCATTTTTGCATAAATAAAAACCTCCAATAAATAAAAAATGGTATGATTGAAATAAATACCAAGTATTACTATAACAAATAAATATAAAAGCTCAATAAGTTAAAAACTTAAAAAAGAGGAAAATCATGACTGAACAATCCGTACATCAAAAATACAACGAGATAACAAAGACTCTTATAGAAAAAAATCTCACCATAACCACCATGGAGAGCTGCACCGCAGGCCTTATCAGCAGCCTTCTTACAGATACAGAGGGCTCCTCACAGATTCTTAGAGGTGCCTTTGTTACCTATTCCAATGAAGCAAAAATAATGCAAGGTGTCCCTGCAAAAGTCATTAAAGAGCACGGTGTCTATTCAGAAGAAACCGCAAAAGAAATGGCTCTTACATGCAAAAACACCTATGCCGCAAATATTGGCATAGGTGTCACCGGCACTATGGGAAACATCGATCCGGAGAACTCTGACAGTATCCCCGGCGAAGTATATTTCGCCATAGCCTTTGGTAATTCTCTTTCCTCGGAACATGTAAGCTTATCACCCAGGGACAGCAGATTCCTGTACAAATTGTCCGTAGCGGACATCATTGCAGACAAGCTTCTCGATATACTGAGAGGACGTTCCATATAAGCTCCAAACGACAATAGCCAAAAGCCTATGTCGTTTAATCTATAAGTAAAGCGGCGCTCGTTCAGGGGGAAAACTTGGTGAGGGAAAACTTACTCACGCCGCTTCACTTCTACCATAAACCGTCTCGTAATACTGCTTGGACGTCATGAGATAAACAAATGTATATACCAGGAAAAATACAATACATGAAACTGCAATACTCAGCCCAAATGTCAGGGTGTCCACTACAAGGATGCTGCTAAGGAACTGCCTAATCAGACTGCTTGCAACAATTGCATGTATGATGGACGCTCCAACAGGAAGAAAGAACATGATCATCACCTGGCTTTTAATGGTCTTCTTAGCTTCCGTTTCCGTAAGTCCAACATTTCGCAATATAGTAAATCTTCTTCTGTCCTCAAAGCCTTCGGACATCTGCTTGTAATAAATGATCATTACTGTCGCAATAAGAAATACCCCCGAAAGGAAAACTCCAACAAATAGGATTGCTCCGTAGATTGCTATAAAACCGGCTCTAAACTCAGCCTTGTTTCTAAATGAAACATCTCCAAGTCCCTTAGCCTCAACAGCCCATTCAAGTGCATTCACATTATCCTTTGAAAAGCCTTTTTCCAGGTCAAAAGCGACTGTAGCAAAATGTGTTCCCATATCTTCCTGGTCAAATCTTTTTCCTGCTTCTTCTGATACTACAAGTACAAGCTTTGGAAAAAGAGCCATCTCTGCTTGATAAATATGCTCTATCTTTTTCTTATCAAGACTTCCCTTTATGTCATATTCATTTCCCAAAATAATGACTTTGCCCTTAGCATATTCTTCAGCACTGCCTCCCAATATAAGTATCTGATCTGTATCAAGCTCTACATCTTCTCCTGTCAGACATTTATATTCCTCTGCCGTAAAAACATAGGTATCCAGCGCTTTAAGAAAATCCGTAGTTCCTCTCTCTCTTATATCCTCATAACCGTTTTCTGAAGGAACCAGCATCTTACGTCTTACCTGCTCGTAATAAAGCTCTTTGCTATCTAATCCAAGCTCCTTGCAGGACTCATCGACTATCCTCAAACACTCATCCTTATTGTAGTTATCATCGATATTTAACGTAATATCCACATCATAAGGGCACATCTTGTTGATGTTGTAATTGCCAAGAAGCATAAGTGATGCAGAACATGTGATAAGTATGATAACCGCCGTTGACAGAATGCAGATTGAGGCTAGTCCCACAGCATTGTGTTTCATTCTAAACATAAGATTGGAAACACTGATAAAATTCCTGGTACTGTAGTAGAACTTCTTATTGTTCTTAAGAACTTTTAGGATAAAAATACTTCCCGCAATGAAAAGAAAATAAGTTCCAATCGAAACAAATAATATGCTGCTAAAAAGTACGCTTATAGCTGTGAATACGTTGCCTGCGCTAAGCGCCTGAACATAACCGATCACAAGACTAATAGTTCCGACTATCAAAGAAAGATATTTTATCTTAGGCTCTTTTTCACCAAGACTCTCGCTTTTCAAAAGATCTGTCGGCTTACCGAAATTGATTGTAATAATGTTATAGATAAAACAGATCAAAAAAATGATTCCGTAGAATATATTGGTAAACAAAAGTGAGTTAAATGAAAAGAGCATTCCATTCGTGGGCGGCTGCTCCACCAGCTTATACATAAACAAAAGCATGAGCTTATTCAAAAAAGTGCCCACTAAAAGCGCAGTACCTATTGCTATGAGAGCATTGATAACAGTCTCCGTAAAAAGAATCACAGCAATGTTTTTCTTGCTCATACCAAGTATTCCGTAAAGTCCCATTTCTTTTTTTCTGCTGAGCATAAGGAACTTGTTGGCATACATGATAAATACAACTGAAAACAGAAGCACAATTCCTTTTCCTATAGACAAAAACAGCGCGATGAAATCAGCTCCGTAAAAAAGGAGTTTCCCGTCATCTCCGCGAATTCCGCCTCTTATAATGGAATCCATAATATAAAAAACCATTATCATCAGTGAACTGGACGCCAAAAAAGGAATTAAAGTTCTGATATTTTTCTTCATTCCTGTAAGGACCATCTTAATGAGAAACTTAGGATTCACTATCATCTCCCCCTCTCATAAGCACAGTTACTGCATCGCAGATATCATCAAGCATTTCACTACGGCTCTTTTCGCCTCTGTAAAGCTGATGGAATACCTCTCCGTCTTTGATGAACATAACCCTCTTAGCGTAACTTGCGGCAACATTACTGTGAGTAACCATAAGTATTGTCTGTCCGCTCTTGTTGATATTTCTAAGAAGTCTCATGAGATTGGTGGCAGCCTTTGAATCAAGCGCTCCTGTAGGCTCATCTGCAAGAAGGATCTTGGGACCTGTTATAAGCGCTCTGGCAACAGCTGTTCTCTGCTTCTGGCCGCCTGACACCTCGTAAGGATACTTTTTTAAAAGCGATTCAATACCAAGAGTCTCTGCAATTTTCTGCACCTTGGGATCCATTATCTTGTGATTTTCCCCCGCAAGCACAAGCGGAAGCTTAATATTATCTTCTATTGTAAAATTATCGAGAAGGTTGAAATCCTGGAAGATGAATCCAAGGTTTTCTCTTCTGAAGATTGCTCTCTCATTGTCTTTTAACTTGGAAAAATCTTTTCCTTCTATGTAGGCCTTGCCGGCTGTGGGAACATCAAGACTTGCAAGTATGTTCAAAAGAGTCGTCTTACCGCTTCCGGACTCTCCCATTATTGCTACGAATTCCCCGTCCTCAACACTAAAATGCACATCCCTAAGTGCTGTAACAGGTTCCGATCCGATCCTGCCTGAATAGATTTTTTTAACATGATTTACTTCCAATAAAGACATAGCGGTCTCTCCTTATATAAACAAAAAAATTATTGTGCTTTCTATCGCCTGTGTCATCATAATATCAAAAAAAGAAATGTAAAACCCTTTCATTGGCTTACATTTCTTTCTTGTAGTCTTACATTTTTGTAAGGTCAGATGTATGCACTTTTTCTTTTCTCATTGTGATGCAGACTTCCGTGCCCTCGCCCTCTTTGGAGTTAATGCTTATGCCGTGTCCAAGCTTATCGCATATGCTCTTGCAAAGATAAAGTCCAAGACCGCTCGCCTTCTTATCAAGTCTTCCGTTGTATCCCGTAAAGCCCTTCTGGAAAAGCCTTGGTATATCATCACTTCTGATTCCTATTCCGGTATCTATTATCTTGAGCTTTACTTCATTGCCACTATTCTCAGCGCGGAAAGTAACAGAGCCCTTCTTGGTATATTTAAGAGCGTTGGAAAGAAGCTGCTCGAGCACGAAGCAAAACCACTTCTCATCCGTTAAGATATTGCAGTCAAGGCTCTCCATATTAACAGCGATGTGGTTGTATATAAACACCGAAGAGTACTTCTTAACCACCTGTTTTACCATACTCTCAAGGTTGTAGTTCTTAAGTCCAAGGTCATTGGATATGGAATCAAACCTAAGATAATTAAGGCTCATTTCCACGTAGTTTTCTATCTTGAATAGTTCCTGTCTGCACAGCGCTTCATTTCTGTCAGGATCCTGCAAAAGAAGGTTAAGAGCAGCTATAGGTGTCTTGATCTGATGAACCCACAGCACATAAAAATCCTCTTTTTCCCTCTGTTTCTCCCAAAGCTCTGCATCAAATACAGGCTCTGACTCCTTCACTTCCGGAACTTCCACTTTGGCTTTTCTGATCTGCACATAATTGGCGATAAGAATACACGCACAATTGATCATCATAAAAAGAGTCAGATACACAAGGTACTCTTTTGAAATATCATATAGGTCGCCAACTATGATAAGCACAACGGTTATGATTATATTTCCAAGAAGAAAATTCTTGCTATTATTTATTAGTTCCCTCTTCCCCAACTATGTATCCCATTCCTCTCTTGGTAACAATAAAGTTTGAAAGTCCCAGATTCTCTATCTTTTTCCTTATCCTGGTCACGTTAACGGTAAGTGTATTGTCATCTACAAATTCCTCATCGCCCCAGAGTCTTTCCATAATAATCTCTCTTGAAATAACCTTTCCGGGAGCCTCCATAAGAGTTTTAAGAATCAGGAATTCATTCTTGGTAAGTTCCAACTTCTCTCCTAAGACCGTTGCTGTAGTGTCGTCGAGATTGAGCTGCACTTCGCCGCATTTAAGAATATGAGAAACCTCCACATGTCCGGAGCTTCTTCTAAGGATAGCCTGTATCTTGGCTGTAAGAACCTGCAGATCAAAAGGCTTGGACATGAAATCATCCGCTCCCATGTTCATTGCCATTACTATATTCATGTTATCATCTGCCGATGACAAAAACACGATAGGAACATTGGAGGTCTTTCTGATCTCATTACACCAGAAAAAGCCATTGCAGGCAGGAAGTTTTAAATCCATCAAAATGATATCGGGATGGTAATCAAGCGCCTCCTGTGCAACATTATGAAAATCCTCCACGATCCTTGCTTCCATCTGCCAGGAAGAGAGATGCTTTTCTATCATTTTTGCTATTACGTCATCGTCCTCAACAATAAAAACTTTATTCATGCTGTCTGTAATCCTCCGGTCAAAATACCTAAACTATACGTACCATAATAACACAAATTTACAGGAATTAACCCCCTAGGGGGCTTAAAACATCTATCCATCTCACATATAATGCAAAAGACATGTCAAAAAAACGCGGAGGAAAAAATGAAAAAGAAAATTTCAGCATTATTTATTACAGCAATCATGTTACTGTCCGTTTCTTGCGGAAAAGCAACAGATACAGGTACTGCGGGCACAGATAATTCTAATACAAATGCCGGCATTGAAGTTAAAAGTACAGATGACAACGAAAGTATAAACATCTATATAGGAACTTCTGTTTTTGACAATGCGATGGATCCGGTCAAAGGATTCATGAGCGCAGGCTATCCTTTCGTAAACGAACCACTTATCCAGGTTGATACAAATTCCAATTATGTACCATGTCTTGCAACCGACTGGGAAATCTCAGAGGATGCTCTTACATACACTTTCAATCTCAGAGATGATGTTAAATTCAGCGACGGAAGCGACTTCACGGCAGAAGACGTTGTATTTACATATGAAGAAGTCAAAAAAAATCAGGCCAACAATTCCAAAGTCGATCTTACAAACTTAGAGTCTGTAACTGCAGACGGCGACTACAAAGTAGTGTTCAAGTTAAGCGAATGCTATTCTCCTTTCATCGATATAACCGCTATGCTCCAGATCGTTCCCAGCGATTCCTATGATAGCACGCTATTTGATACAGCTCCTATCGGAACAGGTGCTTACAAGGTTGCTCAGTACGATGCGAATCAGCAGATCATTCTTGTTGTAAACGATAATTACAGAGATGCTGCCCCCGATATTGAACAGGTCAACCTTATCAAGATGGATCAGGATACGGCATATTCCAACGCCGTTTCCGGTCAGCTCGATGTTGTAATGGTCAGCTCGACTTATATAGACGAAAAGATTGAAGGCATGTCAGCCCACAAACTCGAGACCATGGACGTAAGAAATGTCAGCCTTCCTACATTAGAACCCGGCACAATGAAGGACAGCAAGGGTGAAGAGCACAAGGTCGGCAACGCGGTTACTTGCGACAAGGCAGTCAGAAACGCACTTGCGATTGGAATCAACAGGCAGCAGATCATTGATAACGCATTTAACGGCGAGGGTCGTCCCGCTGTCAACTTCACCGACAATCTCCCTTGGGCATCAACTGATGACTACGAAGACAACAGAGTAGGCGAAGCCAAAGAGCTTCTTGAGAACGCCGGCTGGGTTGATACAGATAACGACGGTATCAGAGAAAAAGACGGACTTAAGTGTGAATTTGAGATAATAGCTCCCGGCAACGACGAAGACAGATATAAGCTTGCTACCGCTCTTGCAGAAAATGCAAAGGATCTCGGAATTGAAATCAAGGTAAGAAATGATTCATGGGACGCTGCAGTTGAAGAGCAGAACACAACTCCTATCGTATGGGGATGGGGTCAGTACAGCCCTACTGTTCTGTATAAGTTATTCTCATCAGATATGTTCCTTGAAGAAAAGTATGCCAATGTTTCCGGCTTTACAAGTCCTGAGTGCGACGCTGCAATAGAGAAGGCTTTCAAAGCTTCTTCACTTGATGAAGCCTACAGTGCATGGAAGGAAGCACAGGCTATCTGCGACGCGGAATATCCTTATCTCTATCTTGTAAACATTGAGCACTCATACTTTATTAACAACAACCTTGACATCAAAGAAGACACTCAGATTCCTCATCCTCACGGTCACGGAACACCTATTATCTGTAACCTCAAGGATTGGGTACTTAACTAAAACGAGGACACCATGATTAAAAGAAAGAATGTATTATCCGAAACGCTGCGAATGATCATACTTCTTTTCCTGGTGAGTTTCCTTGCATTTGTGCTTATCGTGAAATCACCTATTGATCCGCTCGTTTCATACGTAGGAACAGAGTCAACGCTCTCTCAGGAAGCAAAAGAAGAAATCGCAGAATACTGGGGACTTAACGATCCGCTCCCGGAGCGTTTTGCTACCTGGCTTAAAAATATAATTCACGGAGATATGGGAACTTCCATAACATACAAGAAGCCCGTTGCGGAAGTTATAAAAACAAGATTTGCTTATTCCGTAGTTCTTATGATGCTTGCCTGGGCTCTTTCGGGAATCCTTGGTTTTATCGTGGGGATCATCTGCGGAATAAGACAGGGCGGAATATTTGACCGGGGCATCAAGCTCTTTTGCCTGACCGTCAAATCCGCTCCCACCTTCTGGTTGGGACTCATGTTCCTGGTTATATTTGCAGTGCAGCTTGGTCTTTTCCCAATTGGAATGGCTGTTCCCATGGGAAAACTTGCAAGTCAGGTAACTATCTGGGACAGGCTCTATCATCTGATCTTGCCCGTTATAACTCTGACTATAGCCAACATCAGCGAGATTGTACTCTACACAAGACAGCGCGTTGTGGAGATCATAAACAGTGATTTCATCCTCTATGCCAAAGCCCGTGGTGAGAACCGCAGGCAGCTTGTTGTAAGACACGTTCTTCGCAATGTTATCCTGCCTGCTATTACGCTTCAGTTCTCATCATTTAGCGAATTGTTCGGTGGTATGGCTCTTGCGGAAAACGTATTTGCATACCCCGGAATCGGCACGGCTACTACAGCTGCAGCCCTTAACGGAGATGCGCCGCTGCTCCTTGGCATAGCACTTATAAGCGCAATTTTCGTATTTTCAGGTAACCTGATAGCAAACATTTTATATGGGGTATGCGATCCCAGAATAAGGGAGAGCGAAGCAAAATGATAAAGAAGACATTAAACAGAAAGATAATAATAACAATATTTATATGCCTTGCTCTTGCATATCTTATAGTAATTTCAATCGTGGGAATACTTATGGATTCCTCAGAGTACGGCGTCAACTACGCCGACAAACTTATAGGTCCCTGCAAAGAACATCTCTTTGGGACGGATGCCATGGGAAGAGATATGTTTAAGCGCTGCATCAAAGGCTTATCAAACAGCCTTGTAGTTGGACTTGCTGCTTCTATCTTCAGTTCGGTTGTGGCCCTCATCTTCGGTATCGCCTCAGCGGTACTGGGCGGCTTTACAGACAAAGTGATAAAGCTGGCGGTTGACCTATGCATGGGACTTCCTCATCTGGTTCTTTTGATCCTGATCTCATGCATGGTCGGTAAAGGAGCCTTCGGCGTTACTCTTTCCGTTGCGCTTACACACTGGCCTTCACTTACGCGAATCGTAAGACAGGAGGTGCTGCAACTTCGTTCTTCACAGTACGTCAAAGCTTCGGCGAGGATGGGCAAGAGTCCGTTTACCATCGCGGTAACACACATGCTTCCTCACGTAATACCTGCCTACCTGATCGGTCTGGTGCTTCTCTTCCCGCATGCGATCATGCACGAAGCTTCCATCACCTTCCTTGGTTTTGGTCTGTCAAAAGAGGTTCCGGCCATCGGAGTTATCCTTTCCGAATCAATGAACTACATCACTACAGGAAAATGGTGGCTTGCGGTATTCCCCGGAATCATGCTCCTTATCGTTGTCATCCTGTTTGACATCATAGGCGAGACACTTAAGAAACTCTGGAATCCCGGAAGCGGAAACGAGTAAGGAGGCGCCGTGAACGAAAACATCTTAAAGATCGAAGATCTTGTTGTCGCATTCAGTATGTACAAGAGCGGCAGCTTTAAAAAAGAAAATCTTGAAGTTATACACTCTCTTTCACTTGATGTAAATGCAGGTGAGATCGTTGCGGTTGTGGGTTCCAGCGGATCGGGAAAGAGTATCCTGGCTAGCGCGGTTCTGGGTCTCCTTCCCAAGAACGCTGTAACTAAAGGTTCTATCACATATAAGGGTGAGCCTATCACCAAGGAGAGGCAGAAGGATCTTTTCGGAAAAGAGATTGCTTTTATCCCTCAGTCTGTCGATTACCTCGATCCACTTATGAAGGTGGGAAAGCAGGTAAAAGGCGTATTTGGAACCGATGAGCGAAGAAAAGAATTATTTGAAAAATACCGTCTTGATGAGAGCGCTGCAGGCAAGTATCCCTTCCAGCTCTCAGGCGGAATGGCTAGACGTGTCCTGATAACAGGCGCCGTTATGGGTAATCCCGATCTTATCATTGCGGATGAGCCCACTCCCGGTCTCGACCTTGAGATGGCCAAGGAAACTTTGGACCACCTTAGGTCTTTTGCAGACAGCGGAGCTGCTGTGCTTCTTATCACACATGACATCGACCTTGCGCTCAACGTTGCGGACAGAGTTGCTGTATTCTATGCGGGAACCATCGTAGAGGTTGCTCCCACGGCAGATTTCCTTGCGGGAAAAGATGCTCTGAGACACCCTTACAGCAAGGCATTTATCGATGCTCTTCCTCAGAACGATTTTAAGCCCATTCCGGGAACTCAGCCCTATGCAGGTAATCTGCCTAAGGGATGTCTTTTCTCAGACAGATGTCCTTACAAGGACAGCGCCTGCGATGCAGATCAGCCGGAAAGAGAAATAAGATCGGGAAAGGTGAGGTGCGTACATGCTTCTTGAAGCCAATAACATAAGTTTCAGATATACAGAAAAATCACCTCTTATTCTTGAAGATGTTTCCTTCAAAGTTTCAGAAGGGGAAAGGATTGGGATCGTTGGTCCTTCCGGTTATGGTAAGAGCACTCTTGCCAAGATCCTTGCAGGATATGAAAAGCCAACTTCTGGCGAAGTTAAACTGGATGGAGCTCCTCTTCCCATGAAGGGTTACTGCCCTGTCCAGATGATCTACCAGCATCCTGAACTCTCCGTTAATCCAAGGTGGAAGATGGTCAAGACCCTTAATGAGTGTTGGGAGCCTGATGATTCTTTTCTTGAAAAGATGGGAATAGAAAAGGCTTGGCTAAAGAGGTGGCCTTCAGAGCTTTCAGGCGGCGAACTACAGCGCTTTTGCATCGCCCGCTCTCTGTCTCCGGAAACCAAATTCCTCATCTGCGATGAAATCTCAACCATGCTTGATGTGATCACTCAGTCTCAGATTTGGAACATACTTCTTGATACCGCCAAAGAACGAAACATGGGCATGGTTATCATAACCCACAACCTAGCTCTTGCTGAGCGTGTCTGTACCAAGATTGTCAAGGTCAAGGAACTGTAAATCAGTAGCTGTTAGGTTTACCAAAACTCCCCGCCACCGGCGAGCCTTAACTACAGTTTTTTGCTGCTGCATCTAAAAACATTATATTGGCGCTAGGGTTGGATAAACATATGCTGCGCTTCATAAACTCGCAGATGAACCAAAGAATTTTTTAACTATTCATGCAGATGATTTTATAACCCTTGTCTGTTTTTCTTAAGGTCAAAGATCACTTTCCTGCATGCGAAGAAAACTGTCTGAAGCAGGGCGACAAGAAAGTTTAATGGTCATGGTCATTGTCCGCAAAGCGGACTAATACAATAAATAAAAACACGAACTCCCAAGCTGGATTAGAGCTTGAGGATTCGTGTTTTTATTTATTGTAGGTGCTATGCACCGTATGACCATGACCTGTAAAAAAACATGAGCGCCCTGCAAGTTTTTTCGAGAGCATGCAAAAGGAAAGTGATATGACCTTTAGAAAAACAAGAGGGTATAACGAAGCTGCATGAATAGTTACAAATTCTAAGGTTCATCTGCTCAGACAACTTCGCGCAGCATATATCCAACCCTAGCGCCAATATAATTTAGATACAATGCAGCAAAAAACTGTAGTTAAGGCTCGCCGGCGACGGGGAGTTTTGGTAAACCTAACAGTTACACTAGATAGTCATCCTATTCCCATACATTCATAGCATAGGCGTATGGCTTTGCTCATAACATCGTGAAATCCTCTGTTGTTTATTCCAATGGCGATAAGGATCAGCGCTGCTATAAGCACCAGTGACCACACTGTTTTCTTTTTATTATCTGTTTTTTTGATGCCAATATTTATCGCATCTACAGGGCAATGCTGTATGCACTCTCCGCACTGTATGCATTCTCTGTCACAGACTTTTTTCACATCCATCTTACAATTTCTGACGCAGGCGTCGCAGTGAATGCACTTTGCCTCATCAACCTGAACTCCAAAGAATGAAACAGGTTGAAAAAAAGAATAGATGGCTCCAAGCGGGCACAAGAACCTGCAAAAGCCGCGATAAGCAAATATACAGATTGCTAAGATCATAATGAGCATCGCAACTTTCCAGCCAAATAATGCTCCGATAAGCGGCCGCAGCTTCTCCTGCATTATCGTAAGCGGTATCCCCGCCTCAAGCGTTCCTGCAGGGCAGATATACTTACAAAATCCGGGCGCACCGATAAATATCGGTATCATAACCGCAAATATGACAAGCAGAACATATTTTATAAGAGTAAGCCCTCGTGTAAGCTTACTCTTTTCAAGTTTTGGTGTGGGTATTTTATGTAGAAGTTCCTGAATCAAGCCAAAAGGACACAGAAAGCCGCAAATAAAGCGCCCCAGAAATAATCCCATCAGTAAAAGTGTCCCCAGGATATAATATGGAAATTTGTACTTAGAGGAAACAAGCGCTGACTGCAAACTTCCCAAAGGGCAGGATATAACTGCCCCCGGGCATGAATAGCAATTAAGTCCGGGAGCACATATTCCTTTGCTGTTTCCCTTCCAGATTTTGCCGTTTGCAAAACCCTTTACATTGCAGTTATATAAAACTGCGGATATTAGCTGCACATAGCGTCTTGAAAACTTTTTAAAATGCTCTCTCACTTTCATGTGCCCCCATTGGTTATCAGTTCATGCAAGCATCAATAGCTTCTTTGTACTCCTTGTACTGTGTTTCAGCATCCATTGCTCCGACGTATATCTTCTCGATCACGCCTTTTTTTATCACAAGTGTATAAGGTATACCATCTGTAGGATAATGCGCTTCTATCTCGCCATCCTCATCGTAAGCAATAGGGAAAGTAAATCCTTCATCCTTAACAAGCTCATCTACAGTTTCCTTATCTTCCATACAGTTTACACACAATATCGCAAGATTGGAATAATTGTCATCCTTGAGCATCTGAAAAGCAGGCATCTCATTCATGCACGGACCGCACCATGTTGCAAAGAAATTAAGGAGCACAACGTCCTCTTTGTGTTCCGACATTTTGAACTCGGTTCCGTCAACAAGTTTGGCCGTAAAATCTGGAGCTTCATCACCTTCTTTTAGCTCTTTCATATCAAAATTTAATGCACCGGCATCAGTATCAATATCTTCATCAGACTCCTCTAAATACTCTTCAGCCTCATTGGAATCAGCGGCTGAAACATCTTGATTACTCTCCTGAACGTCTTCATTCTGACTATCAGAATTACTACTTCCTGCACATGCAGTCAATGCAGCCAGACATAGGCTCATTCCTAAAATAACCGCCAAAAATCTTCTGTTTCTATTCATTTCTCTTTCCTCCTTAATAACAACCAATATATATTGTTTGCAAAAAAAACTCGCCCCTGCTTACAGTGCAGTCGGGAAGTTAATTGTTGTTCCTACAGGCAAATTCTTATCTCCTGACTCGGTTATGGTCAGTGTGGCGCCATCCCAACCATAGGTTATTTTTCCTGCGATTGGTTTATCTCCATCATTGGTATTGAACTTCTCATCATTATGAGTAAATGTGGTCTCAAAAACTATAGTATTGTCATCTATAAGCGGATCATAAGCTAGAAGCTCTGATTTAACCTCTCCATTTACTACTGTTATACTTATAGATCCGTTTTCCATTCCTTCAGATATATCAAGCACACCATCATCACTTATATAACTGTTATCCATGTAATACCTTTGGGGTAATTCATATTTTTCGCCTCTTATATCAGAAAGAGTCTTCGCCAGCATATAGCATCTATTCTTAAAAAATCTCGCATGTAAAATGCTGTTTTGCATTCCTGCCCAAGAACCGTCATCGTACTCAATTGTATTGAAGCAGCGGTCATAATCTGCTTTCCATTCATCCTGCATAGTTTGAATGCTTTCCTTTTGTGACGTATCTGCTTCTTCGATCACTCTTTCCAAAAGATTATCCATTTCAACTTCCCAGACGTACGGCTCATATACACTTAAGTCATTCATCTCCTGTTGTTTTAAATCAACATTATGATATTCCGTCAGATCATTTGCAATTTTCTCTACACTCTCAATCTCTTCTGCAATTGATTTACTGTTTTTTATCACCTCGTCGACTTTGGACCTAACAACACTATCATCATACTGTGATTCATCATAGTCTGCTTCGTCCTCTTCTTTGGAATCAATTTCTGCTTCTGTCGTTTCTGCCGAGCTTGCACTCACTGCAACCGGAGCAGTAGCTCCACACCCTGTTATTCCAAAACAAATGCTCAATAACAAGGTTGCTGATAATAACTCTTTCCTCATATTATTCCCCTATTAAATCTATGTGTACTAGTTCTGTTAGTGCAGTATAATTCTAAAAAGGTTTTTTGTCAAAGCTTCATTACCTCTTATTCTTCGATTTTCCTTTCTCTTTTATTGAGAACTACTAACAATACGATGAATGCAATCAATCCGAAGATGCAGTCGGGAATTGCATCTTTTATTCCTTGCATTATTGTTGAGTCTACTGCAGGAATACCAATTCCTTCTGCCTGACTTACAAAGCATGACCAAATACTTGCAAAAAAATCATAGAGTCCGTGTAAGAACACAACCAGCCAAAAATTGTCTGTAATATAGTAAACACATGCAAAAAGAATTCCACCTGCAGTCGCATATACAACCTGAGAAGTGGTCCATACTACAAGATTTGGATAGAAAATAAGATTAAGAA
>JAEEGK010005980.1_pt1 | contig 29330 bp, 17 predicted proteins | sample 8958771 | NCBI WGS metagenome assembly JAEEGK01 (sample SAMN16246547, study PRJNA631951) | gut metagenome | biome: gut microbiome; feature: rumen; material: SC-attached | host: Bos | place: Iran: Karaj | collected 2018-10 | reverse complement strand
AAAAAGAAAAAGAAAAAAAAAAAGAAAAAGATAAAGATAAAGATAAAGATAAAGATAAAGATAAAGACAAAGATAAAGATAAAGATAAAGATAAAGATAAAGATAAAGATAAAGATAAAGATAAAGATAAAGATAAAGAAAATGATGAAAAAGAGTCAAATTATTTATTACTTAATAATTCTTTATCTAATAAAAAACAAAATGAAGATAATACTGAAACTGATATAAGTTTAGTGTATAAAGTACATAATCCAATATTAGATCCTTCAAATTCAACGAAAACAAAAATGTGGTCTATATTAACAATAATAATATTTGGTTTTGGATATTTAATAATAAGAACTGGATATAATGCTTTAAAAAATATGAATAAATTTTTCTCAAAATGTATTGCAAGTTTAAGTAATCAATTATTATTTTTACTTTTTTGTTTTATGATTGTTATATTAATATATACTTATGGAAATTTTGATTCTATTCCTTTAAATTGGGAATATTTTATAGCAGGTATTGCAATTTGTATTTTAGGATGGATTATATTTAATATTTATATTATAATTTTATCTTATTTTGCAGTAAAAAAATGGGAAAAATTAGAAAAAAATTCATCATCATTTACTGATTTAAGACATAAATTTGATAATATTGTTAATAATAAAAATAATAATAATAAATTAAATGAAAGTGAAATTATTGAATCTTTTGAATATTTAATATTAAAAAGATTTTTTTTTATTCCTTTATTTCCTGTTTTTAAACCTTGTTCATTTAGAAAAGAAATGAATTTTAGTGTATATTTAAAAAAATGTTTAATAGAAAAACTGCGATTATTTTTTAAATTTTCATGGACTTCATGGATATTATTATTAACTTCAATTATGTTTTGGAATATTTTTATATGTGATAATTCAGTGAGAAATAGTTTAATATTTTTAATGATAATACCATTTTTAGGTTTATTAATATCATTTATATTATTGTTATATACTAAAAATATATACAGAAAAGTTATAGAACCAATAAATCAAAATAATATAGCAGATTATCAAGATGTTGATTCAAATTCAAATTCTGCTCTTCAATCAATTGCTCATCCTAAATATTTATTACATTTAATTCAAAATGAAAAAGAAATGGAAAATTTGAATGATAATAAATCATTTATTCATCAAAATTTTCATCAAAGACCTCCTTCAATTTATGAAAATTTATTATTTTTTGGAATTTCAGGTTTCTCTTTAATATTAAATATCATCCAATCAATTTGTATTATTTTTATTGTTTGTAGTGTAATAACTTTTACAAAACATTATCCAAAAATCATAAATAAATATTCAAATCTAATAAATATTTTATTAATTGGTTCTCTAATTATTTATTTTGTTTTACAAGGATATTTAACTGCTCTTTTATTAAAATATTATACTATTATTAATTCTATTGAAATGAGAAGAAATGAAAAATGTGTTCAAAAAATGATAAATAATCATTTATATCATAGTGGAAAAATTGCTGAAGAAATTTTTAAAAATTTTAAAAAAATATATTTTGATATGAAAATAAATCAACAAAATGAGATTCAAGAAGAGAAAATATTAATTAATGAAAATAATGAACAAGAAAATGAATTAAAATGTACTTTTATTCCTTTACAAAATATGATAAAAACTTGTATTTGTAGATATACAAAACAAAATAATGAAAATGCATTTATTGATATTGAAAATGACTTAATTCCTTTTTTAAAAACTTTAGGTAATAATTTAACAAATGAAGAAATTGAATTTATGCTTCATTTAATTCAAAATTTTAATAATTTTAAAGGACAATTATCTTTTGATAATATTTGTGACATTTATGGAGCTATTCTTCATTTTAGACAGAAAAATCCTTTACAAATAATAAATTATGTTTTTGATAATTATTATAAAAATAATCCTCAATATTTTCGAGACTCACATTTTACTTATAATAATATTGAATTATTTGTTAATACTTATCATAAATTTTTCAATGTTGAACAAGCTAATTTTATTAAAGAACAATGTAGTTATTTAGGAGAAAGTTTTACTTTAGATTCTTTAATGATAAATATTTTATCTCTTAGACAATATTACGCTTATTAATTTTTACAAAAATCAATGAATATATAATATTTATTTATTTTTCTTTTTTTTTTAATTTAAAACATATATATTATTCCAATTCATTTATTTTCCTATATAAATAGAAATCTTTTTTTGGTATTAAATGACTTTGTAAAAAGTAATTGAGCAAAAACCACAAATATGGTTTAATAGAAGGTGAAAAATTAAAACTCATAAAAATTAATCTTTAATTTAAAAAAAATTAATTATATAAATCCAATTTATAAAATATCAATATTATTTTTATGTTACTGATATATAATAAATTATTTTTTTATTTAAAATATTCAAATAAATTTCAAATTTTAAAATTCAAAAATATGGTAATTAAAAATTAAAGAATAGAAAAAATATAAAGTTTAATCAAAGAGAATCTTGAATATACTTATTTTTAGGGAATATATATAATAAATTTAGAATTTAAAGTAAAAAATATTCTTTAAATTAATTTTATATCATTATTTCTTTTTATAATTTCATTTTATATATATCAAATATTTTTTAAAAATTCAAATCTTCCTATATTAATGATTATTGATTTTTTTTAAAATTCATATTTTTTGAATTATTATTTTTTTAGGTTTTAATTTTAAAAATTAAATTAATTTAAAGTATTATGTTTGATGAAAGAGGAAAAGCAGAAATTTCAAAAGTTTTTGATAATAATTATGAATATATAAGTATTCTTGGTGAAGGAAGTTATGGTAAAGCATATTTAGTTAAAAATAAAAGTGATAAAGTAAAAATAAATAAATTAAACTTTAATTTTTAGTCATTGGCAGTGATAAAAACAATTCAAATTCCAACAACAGAAAAAAGAAATGAAGCATTATTAGAAGTAAAAATATTAAAAAATTTAAAACATCCATATATAATACATTTCAGAGAATATACTCAATATAAAAATACAATTTATATTATAATGGATTATGCAAATGGAGGTGATTTATGTCAAAAAATAAAAAATCAAAGAGAAAAAGGAAAGTATTTTTCAGAAAATCAAATTTTAGATTATTTTACTCAAATTTGTTTAGCAATAAAACATATTCATGATAGAAAAATATTACATAGAGATATTAAAAGTCAAAATATATTTTTAATGAAAGATAATAAAATTAAATTAGGTGATTTTGGTATAGCAAAATGTTTAAATAATACTTTTGAAAAAGCAAAGACTTTAATAGGAACTCCTTATTATTTAAGTCCTGAAATTATAAATGATAAACCTTATGATTATAAAAGTGATATTTGGTCTCTTGGGATTTTATTATATGAAATATGTGCTTTGAAAATGCCTTTTGAAGGATTTAATATGCCTCAATTATATATGAAAATTTCAACTGGGAATTATCCTCCTTTAAGTAACAATTTTAGTCAAGATTTAAGAAATCTTATAAATGCTATGTTAAATGTCAATAGTAGTAAAAGACCTTCAATTGTTGAAATTTTAAGAAATAAAATTATTAAACCAAGGATAAAAAATTTTTTAAATGAAAATGAATTTAATAAGGAATTCTCTCATAATAATGCTTTAAAAAAACATAATGATAATGGAGTTAATGAAGATAAAGATAAAGAGATTTTGTCTGAAAATAATAATAGTAATAAAATGTCTAATAAATATTCCAATAATTATAAATCTAATAATCATTCAAATTATAATAAAGAAAGAGAAAGAGAAAAAAATATAATGAATGAATTAAACTTACTTAAAAAAGATTTAGCAGGTCCAACCAGAGAACAGAAATTAAATAATAATTATCTTATAAATTATAATAATAATAATGGAAATAATATCAATTTTAATAATAATAATTACAATCAAAATCAAAGAAATATTTCTGATAAAAAGGATAAAAATTATCATAGAAATAATGTTCAAAATAGTGAAAGAAAAAAAAATATACAAAGAAAAGAATTTTCAGATAAAGATAATTCAAAAATTACTCCAACTGAATTTTCATCAAAAAATAGTTATAATAGTAATAATAAAAATAATTATAATATAATAAATTATAAATATTCAGACAGAAATAATAAAAGAGATAAAGAACAAAAAAGTAATTTACAAGATTTAATGAAACAAATGAGAAAAAAATTAAAAAATGAACAAGAAAAAGATCAAGGAGTTATTTGGATGAAAGGAATGGAAAATTTTATTGATATTTTAAATGAAAATAAAAATAACAATAATAATCAAAAAGAAATAAATAATCAAGAAGAAGAAATGATAAATTTAGAAAAATTACAAAGTGAAGATGTGAAACAAGAAGAAATTATTATTAAAAAGAATATTAATGATTTTATTGATAACAATTATAATTATGATAATGATAATAAAAATTTATATCATGATCTTATGAATGGAGATGAAATTAATAGAAATTTAAATATTAATTATAATAATGTAAAAGATGATAAACCTTCTAGTGAAAAAATTGATAATTTATTATATGAAGAATTAGTTAATGATTTAGGAAAAGATGTTTTATTAGATTTATCTACTTTAATCAAGAAATTTGTAAATGATAATATTATAAATTTTGATTATGAGGAAATTAATAAAAATATAAAAGAATATTATGAAAAAAAAGAAGTCGCTAATTTTATTATTGATAAAGCAATAAGTAAAATTCCTGATATATATTATTTGATGTTAGAAGAAAAAATAAATTATAATATATAAAAATTTTGAATAGTTTATAAAGAAATTTTTTTATATTATTTTAGTTATAAATTAAAATAATTATAGCGCCACAAAATAAGAAAAAAAATATTTTTTTAAAATATCAAATTTAAATTTAAATTTTAATTTTAATTCACATATAAAAATTTTTATTCAAAAGAAATAATTTTTATATGATTTAATTTCCTAATAAATATGAAAAAATAATTAAGAAAAATCTTTAAATTTAAATTAAAAAAACAAAAAAAAAAATTATTGTTCAGCCCAATAATAGACAAAATCTTTATAATTTATTTTTCCATCTTTTAAATAACCTCCAGCATTTAAAATTTCTTCTATTTCATCATTAGTTAAATTTTTTCCATTAATAGGTCCAAAATTTTCTAAAACATATCTTAATTCTTCATCTTGAACAGTTCCTTTTTTATCTCTATCTAAAACAGTAAAAGCATCAATAACAAAATTAGGGTCTTTCATATTATTCATTAATTCAACAAAAGAATCAAAATCTAAAGCTTCATTTTGTTTTCCCATTAATTGAAGAGCATCATATATATCTTCCTCAGTATAATCTTCTTTTGATGCCTCTACTGCTTCTATTATATTATCTGGATTTAATTTTCCTCCTTTTGCTATTTCATTAAATCCTTTTTTATATCTTTCCATTGCTTCTACGTTTCCTTCTAATGATATATTTTCTTGTTTTGATTTTGAAGGTTTTGGCATTTTTTTATATATTATTCTTTTTTGAATATGAATTATATTTGATAAAATAATTATTTCTGGTTTTATTATATTTTATCTTTTAATGATAATTTGTTTTTAAAATAATTTATCTTCTATAATTATATCATATATAAAGGTTTAATTGATAATATAAATTCTTCTTTCATAATATTTACCTAAAAGATATATTATTCATTAAAATAAAAAATTTAATTTATTTCCTTAAATTAATATTATTATTAAAATAAATATTATAAAATATAATATTCTAAGAAAAGAGATTATTATCCCTTAAATTATCAATTAATCCTTTATTTTGTTGAGAATTTAAATTATCTAAAACTTTTAATTTAAAAATCATTTTTTTAGTAAGTTGATCAATATTAACAATATTAGATTCAACTTCTTCATCATTATAATTATTTTTCTTAATGACATTAGAAGTTTTATTATATAAAGATGAAGTTCCAACAGAACTTTCAATTTCATTTCTTCTACAAATAGGACAAATTCTTCCTTCTTCATCTTGAAAAGAACATGATTCATGAGTAAAATGATGACATTTAAAAACTAATATTTTTTCTTGAGAATCTAAATCTTTTTTAAAATATTTTTTACATTCATCACATTTATTTATTTCTAATTCATTTCCTGATATATTTAATTCTTTTAATTCTTTTAAACCTAAAAATATATGATTTCTTAATAAACGTCTTGCTGAAGATAAAATATTTTGTTGATTGTCATTTGATGAAAGCATTTTTAAAAGAAAATTTTTAAATTCTTTAAATTCTGCTTCTTTATATTCTTCAAATACAACATCAAATAAATCTTTTATTGAAACATAATTACACATTTTTTCTAATAATTTTCTAAAAGAAGATAAAAGAATTTTATCAGTTTCATCATAATATTTCTTAATATCTTTAGTTTCCTCAATACTTAAATTTTGTTTATGAAAATTATTACTCATTTCATATAAAGTATTATGGAATCTAAACCAAGGAGTTTTCATTAATTTTTTTGTTTTTTTTTCATCTTCATCTTCATTTTCACTTTTATTATCTTCATAATATTTATGATTTGAATCACTGGTATAATCACAAACATAATAACATGATTTTAAATTTTCTTGAAAAGATTCTATATTTAAAGTATATCTATTTTCATTAAATTCTTCTCCTTTTAAATTATTAATTATATCATTGTAAGTTTCATTTAAAGTGTCTAAACTTAAATTTAAAGCATCATTTATTGAACCTGTTATTAAATTTAAGTAAATTTGAGCATCTATTACTTTATAATTTTTACATATTTCTAAACATTCTTTTTGAGGATAATGATTAAATTCTTTTAAATTTAAATACACTTCATTTTTTTTTCCTTCTTTGCATAATAATTCAATATGTAAACCAAGAATAAAAGAATCATATTCTGGATCTTCTAAAATATCTTCTTTTAAATTAGCTTTTATATAATTGACAATTACTTCAATATATTTTAATTGTATTTCTGGTTCTGAATATAAATTAGTTATAACTTTTTTTTTTTGCTCTCTGAAAAAATCTAATATCAATAAATGTAATCTTTCAGGAGATAATTTTGCTATTTTGATTAAATTATTTTTTTCTAATAATATTGACTCAAACATTTCATACGCTTTTTCATCATTTTTAAATTTTGTTAATGTTAAATTTATCCAAGTAAAAAATCTTTCAACCCTCTTATGAATTTTAGAGTTTTCTTTTATAAAAATATTAATAACATTTTCATAATCATTTAATCTTTGATAAATAAATAATCTAACCTCATCAAAATAATCATTATTAATAAAATTTAAAATTTTTTTTAAATCAATATCAATATTATTATCATTTTTTCCAATTAATATATTTATATCATCACATAAAAAAACTAGTCTATTTTCATCAATATTTTCTATGATAAGACAAAATTTTGTTAAAATAAATTCAGCAGCACCATATATTAAATCTTTTTCTATGTTCTTAACATATTGACTTGCTTTTGCAATTAATTCATATAAATATAATTTTTGATGATCATTAAAAGGAAATTCATTAGAACATTTAACTAAATAATTTAATAAACTATTTGGACTAATATCTTTAATATTTTTTAAAATTTCCTTTCCTATTTTATTATTTTCTTCGATTAAATATTCATCTTCATCAAATGCGAAATTTGTTATTATTGAATATAGTTTTTCATCATGAAAACATCTTTTAATTGCTCTAAAATAATTTTTTGAGTCAAAATTTAAGAATTCTTTCATTATATCTTCACTCATTAACCAATATAATAATTTAGGGATATATTGATTTAATAATTCAATATCATAATCTTTGTTTTTAACTGGAAAGACTTTTCCACTAAATACCCAATTAATATACCATAATATTTTATGTCCTAAATATTGTTTTGTGATTTCAATTTCTTCTAAACTTTTAATACTATCATTTAAAGATTTATAATCAACAAAATTTTCAATAGGTTTTGCATTTTTAAAAAATTCAAATAATTTTAAAACAGGAGTAAACAAATCATGACTTTTTCCATTCATATAAATATAAATTAAAGGAGTAGATAATAAAATATTATCTTCTAATTTTATTTTAATTTTTTCATTATCAATACAATCAACATTTAAATGGATAATTAATTGAGAAAGAGTAACTAATTTATTTTCTCCTTCATATAATTTAATTAATTTATCAATAATTTCTTCAGATAAATTAAAATCAATAATTTTATTACTTAAAATAAAAGGTTCTAATTTCGATAAAAATAATTGTCCATAACCTCTTCCTTCATAAACACTTTCAACATCTTTTAATAAATAATCAATGTAACCAATTTCAATACAAAATTCAATTGTAGCATCAATAGCTTCTGAAATAATTTCATTACTATTATTAACTCCAAAATTATAAAATGCAAATTGTTGAATTATTTCTTGTAAATATTTACCAATAATATTTTTTCTTTCTTTTTCATCTTGTGGAATTCCTGCTAAAGCAGTTAATTTTCCTTGATAAATATCTATTCCAATTGTTAATAAATCCATCCATAAACTTTTTTTTTGTAAAGAATTTAAACAAACATCCCATTTTAATAAACAATTTGAATATAAATGTAAATCTGTTAAATAATATAAATAATCTTTATCTTCTATTATAGAATTTTGATATGATTTTAAAGCATTTTGACCTTCTGATAAATATTGACATTTAATAGGAGAATCAATTTCTTTTTCTATTTCTAAGATAGCTAAATTATTTTCTTTTGGTATAATTAATTCTTTTAATTCTTTTGTTAATTTTAATTCTCCTTCATTTACTTTTCTACTATTTATTATTTTTATTTTTTGTGAAATATCAAAAATATATATCATTGAATCTGATAAATAACCAATTTTTGTTATTTGATTATCATTAATAAAATATCCAATTAAATTAGGTTTTGTAATTTGATTAAATTCCAAAGGAACTTCATATATATAAATTATTCTACCAAAAGAAATGATTAATTGAATCTGAGGTTCATCATTATTATTTTTAATTAATGATTTACCTATTCCAAAAGATGAATCTGATATATCTATATTATTTAATTGTGATGGAACTGTAAATCTCCATATTTCATATTTTCTAGGTTCAATAACATATAATCTTATAGTGTCTGTATCTCCAAATATTACTCCTTTTTGAAATTTAGATAAAAATGTTAAACTTTTTTTAGTATTATCATTAAAATCTATTATTTTAATTAAAAAAACTGGTTTTTTTTCTTGATAAAATAATTTTTTAGTATCACTAACAGTATATAAAAACATTCTATCTTTAATTGATGTATCACATAAATTTCCACTTGTATCAGAAGAAAATATATTAAAAGATTTTTTATAACTTTTATAACATTTAATATTAATTAAAGGATTTTCTTTTTCATCACTTTTTTTCTTATGAATAGTTTCATTTAATAATTTACATTTATTTTGTAAAACTTCAAACATTGCAATATTACCATTTTTATATCCAATAAAAATAAAATCTCCATCACTTGAAAGATCAAAACATTTAACTTCTTTTCTTAAATTAGAAACAAATGGACAAGGTAATGTTCTTATTTCTTTATTGTCTGAAATTGAATAGTATTTTACTTGACCAAAAATATCTCCTATAATAATATAATCATCTTTTACTGTTATTGCTGTAATTTCAAAATTTTTTGTTTTTGAAAAAATTGTTTGTGAAATTTCTTCTTTTTTATCTATTTCTAATAATCCTATTTTAATTTTGGAATTTTGTTTATATTTTTTTAATAAAAAATTATTTTTGTTTTCATTTGTTTTTTGAAAAGATTCTATTTCTATATAATTCACTAATTGAACTGGATTTTTTATATTTGGTGGAAATAATAATTTTTTTGATTCTTTTAATGAATTCTCTTTTTTTTCAGTTTTTTTATTATCTATTAAATCTTCTTTTAAAAAAGAAAAATCTATATTTTTATCTTTTATCATTTGTAAATTATCAATTATTTCTTTAGTTAACATAATTTTAGGATTATCTGAAATTTCTTCTAAAATTTGATCTAATGTATATTCTTGGTCATTTTCTATTTTAGGGATTTCTAATACATCTTCTAAAACTTTATTTATTAATTCTTCTGTGTATATTGATTCCATTTTTTTTCACAATAATTTTTATATCTAAATTTAAATATATATTGTGTACAAAAATTCCAAACAATAATAGAAGAAAGTAAATTTGAATTGATGAAAAATAATTGATTTTTTCAAAATGAAAAGTGATAAAAGTTAATAAATAAGGCATTCTTCTTTTTTGAATGAACTTTATTCAATAATATGAATTTATCAATTCTTTAAAATAGAGAAGTTTTAAGTAATTTAGTAAATAGAGTAAAACAAATGAAAAAACATCAATAACAAAAACAATAAAATAAAAATTTAAAAGAAAAAACTCAAATTAATTGGGTCAAATTAAGAAAGGATTAATACAATAATAATGAAATTATGATAATTTAAGAACAAATGCTTATTTTCCACAAATTAATTAATAAAAGATATAAAAAAATAGAAGTATAACTAAATTCTATGGTAAAAATAATTTTCATATCTTGAAGAAAGTTTAGGTTAAATTTTTTTGAGTTTTTAATTTTTTATATAGATTAAATCTTTAAAATTAAAATTTTATTATATAATTATATGTATTAAATATCTTTTGATGAACTTTCAGGAATATTATTATTATTTGAATCAATATTTTGTTCTTCCCCTGCAATTTTATCCAATGCTAAAGTTTTACCATCTTCAATTTGTTCTTCAGATAATAAAGAAACAATATCTGAAAAAGTTATAACTTTTGTATTAAAAGGATCAATTTTTTCTAATAAATCTTCTATTTTTTTGTCCACATTTTCAGAACTATATAAATTAAATTGTTTAATTAATAAAGCAAATTCTTCTTCATTTAAAATCCCATCATTATCTTGATCAATCTCATGAAAAGTTTTAATAAAATTAGATAAATATTTTTCTCTTAATCTAATTTGAATATCTAATAATATATTTAAAAAATCATCATATAAAATATTTAACGTATTTTCTTTTTTTTTTTGAATTTTTAATTCACCTCTAGTAACTTTTTTAATAGTATTTTCATTTTCTAATTTATGAATTCCTCTTAAATTTTCTTGTTTATATTTATTTTCACTTTCATTTTTCATAATAATGAAATTATGAATTTTATTAACAACTTCTTCACTGTCATTACTAAATAAATAAGAAATTAAGCTTTTCCATTCATTTTCATTAATAAAAGAATTTTTAATTTTATTAACCATATCTTCAATAACTTTTTCATTTTTATAAGGAAATTTATTTTGATAACAATAAACTAATAATTCAGAAATTGTACTTTTTAATTTTAAATAAACTAAATGTGATTCTTCTTCTAACTCATTTCTTAAAATTTTAGCAAATAAACAAACTTCACTTACACTTCTTGCATATTGTTTAATTCCATTTATTATAGAAGTTGCCCAATCAATAGTTAAATTTTTTAAACCATATTTATTATTTAAATAAGTATACATATGTTGTTCTAAAGTTTCCTTTGTTAATTTATTATCATAACATTTTTTATCGTATGCTATTTTTGAAGAATAAATTTCATTTATCACTTGAATTAATTGTTTCTTTGATAAATTATGTGGAGTAATTGGAGATGGTTTTAAATAATCATATGATTTTAATTTTGGAGTTGGTATTATTTTTTTTTTTGTTGAATTTGATTTTTTTTCTAATTGAGAATTAAAAATTGGTTCAAAATCTTTTTCTTTTATTAATCTGTTATTATTATTATCATTATTAAGATTATTATCTTTTTGATTATTTGAATTTATATTATTATTATTATTTAAATTTTTATCTTTTTTGTTTAGGAATTTATTTAAATTTGGTTTTTTTTCGTTATTTTGAGAAAAGTTTTCTTTATTTCTTTCATTTAAATTTATATTATTTTCAAACTTTTCATTTAACTCATTTACTTTTTCTTTCAATTTTATATTATTTTCATATAATATTTTATTCATTCTTTCTTTTTCATCATTTTTCTCTTTTAAATCATTTATTTCTTTTTCTAAGTTTGAAAATTCATTTATAATATTTTCATTTTGTTCTTTAATCTTAGGATTTAAATTAAAGATAATTTTAGATAAATCATTATGTATTTGAAAATTCTTTTCTTGTATAATTTTCAAAGATTTAATTAATTTATTCATATCTTCTTTATTAATATCATTATTTAAAGAAATAAATTTAATAATTTCTTCATTAAAAAAATTATAAACTAATGATTTAGTTTTTAAAATATTTGTTGCATATAAAAAGTTAGGAATATCAACATTTGAATTGATTTTATCAATTTCTTTTTGTAAAATATTTTGAAATTGATTTTTAATATCAGAATTAAAATTTGTAATAAATTGTATATCTTTTAATATTTGGTTATAAATTTCAACATCTTTATTTAATGAAACTCCTTCAACTTCTTCATCATTAATATCAATTTCTTTAAAATTTACAATTTCTTCTTCTCTAGTTGCTTTTCCATTTAAAATTTCAATATTTGGTATTGAAGATAATACTGCATAAACATCTTCTTTATTTGTTAAATCCATATTTAAAATTTTTAAATTTTCCAATTTTTTAAGTATTTCTATTAATTGTTTAATCTCTTTTATAGGATTATTTGATATATCAAGTGAAACTAAATTATAAAATTTTAAAATTTCATTTGGAATTTCTATTAAATTATTATCTCTTAAATCAAGCTATTTTTTATTTTAAAATTATTTATATAATTTCTATTTACTTTTAAAACTTCTTCAAATTGATCAAAATTATTTATTATTTCATTTATTTGATCAATTCCTTTTTCTCTTAAATTTAATACTCCTTCTTCTTCTTCTATTTCTTCTCCTTCCATATATAATTTAATTTATTTTTAATTTAAAAAATTTAAAACTTATTCAAAAAAAATAAATTATAATAATTGTTAATATTTTTTGTTTAATAATAGATATTAGTTTTCTTTTATGATAAGAACTAATATTTTTATTGCAAACTACTTAGAATTATTGCCTAGTTTTTTAAAAGTTGATTTTCTTCAACAGAGAGATTTTTTATTTACATATAACATTTTGGGAGAAATGAACATAAAATTAAACTTTATCTCTTAAATTTTTATGAAATAAACTTTTTATTTTTTATCAGAATTTATTTAATTAACTTAATATATGATAATTCAAATATTTTCTTTATTTTAATTGGTGCTTTTTAACAAGAAATTATTTACATTATTGAAATTATATTTAAAAGAATCCTAAAATATCTCTGAATAAGGGGAATTTATATAATCTTTTAATATTCTTTCTTTATTGTTTTTAATAATATTTTAATTATTATTTTCCTTTTTTCCAAAAATTATTCTTCTTATGATTCATTTTTAATAATAACTTATTTACTAAAGAGTTATACTTATAAAAGGAAAAGTTTCATAACAATAAAAACCAAAATATTTCAAATTGGATTCAATTAATTTGATTGATTTTGAGTAAAATCATTTATTTTAAATGTTAATTTTATTATTTATTGTTTTTATAAATATGTAATATTAAAAATATTATTAATCAAAATGATATATTTTTTTAAAACAAAAAAAAATTCAAAAAAAAGAAATGTATCAGGATATGAAGAAACTAAAAAATTTTTTTAATTTCTGAAGAACAAAAAATAAAAGAAAAAAAGATTTTTGTTTTATAATTTTATTCTTTTTTTCATTTAAATATTTATTAAAAAATAATATTATTTTTGAATTAATAAAAAATGACTCAAATTGATGTTTTATATAAAGGAAGTGAATTTCAATTTAAAATTGAAGAATCTGATTTAAATAATTTCAATAAATTCATTAATAATTTAAGAGAAAAAATTAATGAAACAGATGAAAATTCTCAAATTAAAATAATGACTTTTAATACAAAAGGATCATATTTATATTTAAATGAAGATAATTTTTTTGAAATTTTAAAAGACTTTAGAGATTCTATTTTAAAAGTTGTTATTAACATTCAAAAACAAGAAGAAAAAAAACAAGATGTTGAAATAAAAAAAAATGATGAATTAGATGATGTATTAGTAAGTTATAAAAAGAAAAATGAAGAAATTGATAATGATTTTTTTGATGATTACGAAGAAGAAAAAAAAGAAAATATAAAAGAAGAAAATAAAAAAAATTTAGAAGAAGAAAAAGTTAATTTGGAAGAAGATAAAATAAAGATAAAAGAAGAAAAAAAAGAAAATATAAAAGAAGAAAAAAAAGAAAATTTAAAAGAAGAAAAAGAAGAAGAAGAAATTATAAATGATAATAATAACCTAAAAATAAATGAAGAAGAAGATAATCAATTAAAAATAAATATAGAAAGAATAAAAAATGAAAATTTAAATATTCCAGAAAATGTAATTGAAAATGAAAAGAATGATTTAAATAGAGAACATCCATCAATGAGTTTAATGTTTCCAAAATTTTCTCCTTATGAACAAAATATTGAAGAAAAAAATAATATTAAACCATTATTTCCAGAAAAGAATGATATATTAAATTATCAAGATGAAAATGGTTTAGAAACAAAATTAGATTCTGATTCAAATGATAATAATTTAATAATGCCTGAAGAACATAAAAAAATAAAAATATATTCTTCTGAATTTTCAGATGAAGTTTGTTCTATATGTAATAATCAACTTGAAGGAATAAAATATATTTGTTGTATTTGTGATAAATGTATTTTATGTGATATTTGTGAAGAAAAACATCATCATCCTGTTTTTAAATATAAAAATAAATTTTTATCTACAATAAGCGAAACTTATCGGTTTATTGAAAAAATGAATAATTTTGAAGAAGGAGTTAATCCTATTAAATTCATCGGAGGATTATTTGAGAAAGATGCTTCAATTTCTATTGAACCTGATACTGATTATGATATTTCTATTAGACCTTATAAAAAAATTAGAATTCCTATTAAAATAAAAAATAATTGTTCTAAAGATTCTATTCATTCAAAAAATTTTATTATTATCATTAGAAATTTCACTCAGGTTAATATTTATTATAATAATAATATAGATTTTACTATAAAACCTAAAGAAACTTACACTATGTATTTTACTTGTGAAAGTAATGGAAAATTATGTAAAGAAAATATTACTTTTGAATTTATTTCTCAAAAAATTAAATTCAAAGATGATGAAAAAACTAAATTTAATATGACTATTAGTGTTAATGAAGATGAAGAAGAAGAAGAATTAAACAAAGAATTTAAAAATTATGATGGTATATGTTTATTAAGTAAAAAGCATAAACAACAAATTTTAAATATTATGAATATGAAAAAAACTCAAAAGAGTCCTTTAGAAATTTATTATATTTTAAAAAATAATAATTGGGATATTTCTATTTGCGGTGATTTATTTGATTAGATTTTTCAATTTATTTAGTTAAAGAGTTAATATTATAATTAGAAAAAAAATTTTAAATATGCTTATGAAATAAATAAGTATTTATAAAAAAATAAAAAAAATGAAACCTAAAAAAATAATATTTCATTTTATAAAATATATATATTTATTTTGGTTTATCATATGTATTTAAATAATTCTGTTTATCTTTTAATTGATTAAATCTAATTTGATCTTCAGGAGTTAATTCAATTTTATTTATAGCTCTTAAAATATTTGGTATAGAATTCTTTTTTTTTTCTTCATATTTTTTTTCATCTTGTTTTTTTTTTTTCTTCATAACTTATACCAGTATCAATTTCAACTTCAATTTTTTTACTTTTTTTTCTTAGTAAATCTTCATTAAAATCAGCATTTATGTCAGGAAAATTTCCAGCTTGAAATTTTTTTAAAAGATAAGAAGAAGCCATTATTTTTTTATTAATCTTTTGTATAATTAATTTTAATCCAAAAAATTTATAATTCAATAAAATAAAAAATATATATATTAATTGATACAATATAATTATTTAATTTTATTTACATTTAAATTTGCACTTAAATTAATGTAAGCATCTTTTATTTGAATAACATCTTCAAGACTATTTACTGGCATAATATAATTTTTTCTTTTTGTTTTTCTTAAAGTAGTTAAAGAGTAACTATCTTTAAATTTCTTTTTCTTAAAACCTTTCATATCTTCTTTCATAATTTCTAAAAAATTTGTATTTCTTTCAGTAATAGAATTTTTTAAATAATAACTATTAATAATAAAACTTTCACTTTTTCTCAATATACTATTAATATTATTCACACTATTTTGATTATTACAATTTTCTAAATCAATTAATTCATTTTTATTTTCAGAAAATTTTCTATAAGAAATTTTTTCTGAAGAAAAATTTGATTGTTTTTTAGTATAAATTGGTTCTGATAAAATATTTAAATCACTTTTTGCTTTTGAAAGTCTTTTATTTAAAATTGAATTATTATTTTCATATTCATTTGTGATTTGATTTGATAAATTTATAGATAAAATTTTATTATGACTATTTTTCCATTTTTCTCTTTTTTTTTCATTTTCATTTTTTCCTATTTGATAATATTTCATTAATTTTTCTTGATTTAAAATATTTTTCTTTTCTTTTAATTCTTTTTTTTCTATTTTTAATTTTTGTAATTGTTTCTCACTTTGTTCTTTGTAAATTTTCAAAATATTATTTTTATATTTACTCTTTTCTCTTATTTGATTAATGAAATTATTTATTTTTTCAGTAGTTTCATTTAAAGGATTATTATTTTTTCCAAAATCAGAATTCATAGAATCAATATAACTTATTGTAGAACTATCACTTCCTATTTTTTTTCCTCCTCTTAAAATAAAAGATTGAATATTTCTTCTTGGAATATCAGAAGAATTTTTACTTAATTTTTTCATACTATTATCTTTTTCATTAATATTTGTATATTTTCTTTTATTTAAAACAGATTTGTTTTTTTCAGTATCATTATTATTTAAAGAATTTACTATTTTTTTGGTTAAATTATTTGCATTTTTCCCTCTTTTAAATATATTTCTTATATTTGATTCTTCTATATCTTGATTTTTTTCATTTTCATTTTGATTTGTTTTCATATTTATATTTGTGTTTGTTCTTGTCATTTCCGTGTTTCTTTCTTCGTTATGTAAATCACCTTTTGATTTTATTATATTTCTTTTATTATTTGAATTATTTTTATTTAATGATTTTTTATTTTGATTATTTGTTCTAAATTTATCTTGTAATATTTCTTTTATTTGTTCAAAGTTATTATAATTAAATGAAAAATCAAATGACTTTGATTTTTTTAAAAATTGTTTTTTTTCTGAATCACTTAATTCAAAATCTTTATTTGGTTTAGAAATATTTTCAAAAGAATTTGATTTTTTAAATATTTTATTCATTTCATTCCCAAAAAATAATTTCTTCCCTGATGATAATAAATCTCTTATTAATTCATTTTTATTGTTTATATTTTCAATAACTCTATTAAGTAAATTAGATTTATTATTCTTAACATAATTATCATTATTTTTCTTATTAGTATTAACAATATTTTTTCCATTCATTCCATTTTTTGATGTTTTATTATTTTTTTTTGAACTTGCATTTAATTCGTTAGAATTTTTTTTATAGAAATTAATCTTTTTATTACTATTTTTAATTAGACTAAATAATCCTTTTTTATGAGAAAAAGAATTTCCTAAATTATCTGTTTCATCTTCTTCATCAACTTCTTTAATTTCATTTATGTTTTTTTCTTTTTTTGTTGATTCTTCATTAACTAATCCATTACATTTTATTATTTCATCATTACTTTTATATCCATTTGAATTTCTTCTTTCTCCTTTTTTTATAGGTGATGATATTGTATTTTTATTTTGATTACTTTTTCTAAATAAATTATTTTTCTCTTTGTTTTCTGATTTTAATATTTTTTTTTCAGAATTATTTTTTATATTTTCCTTATCATTGTCTGTTAATTTTTTTATTTTTTGATTCTTTTTTTTACCTTTTTCCCCAGAAAGTAAATTATCTATATTATTTTTTTTTCTTTCTTTTTCTTCTTTATTTTTTTTTTCATTTCCAATATCATTATTTTCTGAGTCTTCATCTTTATTATTTTTTATTCTATTAAAAGTAATAAAATAATTTTCATATCCATTTTCATGATTTTTTTCAGAATTTTTACCTTTATTATTTTCATTTCTATATTCTGGTGAATTTAATAAACCATTATTATTATTTTTTAACAAAGATTTTTTCAAAGGAGAATTAGGAATTTTTTTGTTTGGACTATTTCCAACAGTCATATTTTTTTCAGAATGAGAAATAATAATAGAATTTCTTAAACTACTTATATTACTGTTACTTTTATCAATTTCTTCAGGATTTATTTTCAAACCATCTTTATAAAAATTTGAATAACTTCCATCTTTATTATGACTTAAACCAATATCTGGAGATACATATTTTAATTTTTCTCTAAATATATCTGAATAAGATGATTTCTTTATTCCTTTTATTAAATTTCTTCCTAATTCTGATGTTTTATTTGCACTATTAACTGTTTTTCTTTTAGTTTTTTTTGAATGTGTTTTTTTTGAAGAATTCATTTTTTTTAAAAAATTAATTTATATATTATATTATTTATATTAATTATAGTTTCAATAAAATTTTTAAAAAATAACACATTCTTTTTTTTCATTTTGATTTTCTTCTTTGGAATATTTTATTTCATTTATTTTTTCAAATTGATTTTTTTTATTATATTCAATATTATTATTTCCTTCAGTATATATTTTTTTATTTTTTAATTTTTCATTTGTATATAAATTAGTATTTAAATTAGTATTTGAAGTAGAAATTATAGTACTTATATATGGTGTATTTCCTTTATTTATTTTATTTTGGCATTTTTGAGAATTAATTTCATCTAAATTTTTATATTCACCATAGGAATCATCATTTATTATTGTTGAACTTTCATCATTTTTTAAATTAATTTTTTCTTGTTCTTTTTTAGGAGTTTCTTTTATTATTTTTGTTTCTGTTATATCACTTTCTGAAAAATTATAAACTGTAATACTACTTATATCATCTTGAAAAGGTAAAATTTCCTTTATAGGGAATTTAATATTAAATGTTTCATAATAATTTTCTTTGAATAAAGGTTTTTTATAATCATATAATAAAATTTCTTTAATTTCATCAATAGAAGAATTAATCATATTAAACATTTCAGAATATTTTTGTTTTCTATTATTAGAATTATCTATAATATTTTTTGCCATATCAAATTTTTGATTTGAAGTTAATTTAATATAAAGATTTTTTTTATCACCTTTACTTTTTTTTTTCTTTTGAATAATTTTTTCCTTTTTTAAAGGTTTATTATTATTTTCTGCACTCAGTGTAACATAATATTGGATTGTATGCAAAATTTGTAATGATTCTTCAAAATATTGTGGAATATTTATTAATAAATGATTCCCCATTTTATTAATTAATGGCTCAGTTTTATTTCTTATATGTTTTTGTTGATTTTGCTCTTGATTATTTTGATTTCTTATATTATTATTTTCAAATGATATCTTATAATTATTTCTTGATTTTAAGTAAACTTGCCTATTTACTGATACATTATTATTATTATTATTGAGATGTTTTTTCATATTTATTATATAGAAAAAAATTGCCAAAAAATAACTGCAATAAATTTTATTAATAAAAATTTATATTTATTTAATCTTAACAAATGTTTTGATTGAATGAAAAATAGTATAATTTTTTGCCAATAATTATAAATTTCTGTTTTCGTTTTTTTAAAAATAAAAATTGTTTTTAAAGATTTCATAATTATACTTTTTTAAGTTTGAATATTTTTAAACATTAATCATTAAATTATTTTAAATTGTCTCTCTCTTTAAATTTATATTTCATTCTCATCATTATTCATTTTGAAAATAATCTCTCTTTTTTTAGATCATTTAATTATTAAATCATTCAATTTTTAAAGAACGTCCAATAAAATAATAACTAACCTAAAATTATTTCAGATTAAATTAAAAACTAGTGTAGAAAGTAAAATAAATGATTTACTTGGAATTGATCGATTTAAATTATTAAAAATCCGAGTGAGAAAGAAGAATATATGATAAAGACTAAAAAGAAATATTAAATAAAAAAAGAGATTTAGTTGAAATTTCTGAAGGAGAAGATTTTAGTTTATTTTACAAAAAAAAACATTAAAAATTGCAATTAGAAAATACTTGGGAAATATCTCAAAAATATGGTTTTCTTTCTGTAGGTGGAATTATATTTCTAGATAAGGGAAAATTTCATTTTTTTAGAAGAACTTTTGAAAATCGAAATTATATGTTTCTAAAAATTGGATAAAAAATATAAAAGTAGTGGACATAAAGATGTTTGAGGTTTTTCTTTAACTCTTAAAACTTTTGAAAAATTAATTGTTAAAGATATAATTTTAAATATTAAAAAAGATATTGAAGAAATTGAAGTAAAATATAATTTAATTATATTTATAGATATAAAAGGCTTTTTTTTTCATTTCAAAATAAAATTTTATAAAATAATTTATAATAATTAATTTCTATTTTTATAAGGTTTTTGGAAAATAAAGTAATATATAATTTAAGAATCTTTTAATTTATATTCATTTAAATACACAATATTATTTAAGTTTTATATAATATAATTATATTCCCTACCTTTTTTTTAATATAATTTTTATAAATTTATTTAACTTGATTAAAGTGATTTTCTATTATTATAAGTTAAATTTATAAATTAATTCAATTATTTATCAAAAACAATAATTAAGATTTAATTAAAAAGTTCAATTTTTATGAATTAAAAAGATAATATTTTTATTTCATTTGAATTATACTATTTCAAATTAAAAATTTGAATTGTTTTTAATAGAAAACATTCTTTTTAATCTTCCATATATAAGCTCATACAATTACTTAAATAGAAAATTGGATAGATTCCCTTTATTTTTATAATTAAGTTTTTTATCTAAATATTCTTGAATATAATATTCATAAGTGACAATTCCAATTAAATTAAGTAGAATAATACTAAAAATATTATGTAATATAATCTTATTTTTAAAACCATTCTTAACGATTAGATTCACTTCAAGTATCAAAGTAGAATTTTTTCTTAAATCAATTATTTGAATAATTGTATAACTTCTTAAATTTAATCTTTAATCAAATTAATAATTAAAAAAAACAGAAAAAATAAAATAAAAAATGTCAAACTATAATAGAATATCAGCAATCAATTCAGATGGTTTTAAATCAACATTTGGTTATCAAAATCCTTCCCCATCAAATACAACAACAGAAACATTTAGAGCAAATGGAGGAAATATAGTTTCAACTCCAGAATTTAAAAATTCAAGACCTCCTTCAAATAATTATTCTAATTCAATGAAGATAAATCCTATAGTTTATGATAGTAGAATGCAAGATTTAGAATCAAAATTACAAACTTTAGAACAGGCAAATCAAATTTTACTTTCCAGATTAAATGCTAATGAAAGGAATTTTGATGAACAAATTAAAGAACTTCAACTTCGATCAGTAGAGGAAAGGGATAATAGAATAAAATCAGATAAAAATATTAATTTATTTAATGATCAAAATATATTAAATGTAAATGAATTAAATTCAAAAATTGAATTTTTAAATCAATTAATTGATAAAACTGAAAATATAAATAAACAACAAAGAGAAAGGGATACAGAATTATATAAAAGTTTAATAGGAAAATTAACAGCTAAAGTATCAGAAACAGTAAAACAAGAAATTGAAGCAAGATATAAAGCTGATGTTAATAATAAAATTTATAGTCAAGGTCTAACCAATCAATTTCAAACTGAATTAGATACATTAAGAAAAGATTTTGAAGATGCTACAAATAAAATCAAATATGATATTCAAACAGTTTCTAGAGAATGTTCTGAAAGAACTCATAATGTTTCTAAATATATTGATCAACAAATAAATGATGCAATTAATGGTAAAGGAAACTCAAATGAAAATTTAAAAAATTTTGTACATAAATTAACTGATCAAATAAAAACTAATTTAATTTCTCAAAATAATCAAAACGAAGTTTTTGCTTTAAGATTTAATAAAATTGAAAAAAATTTAAAAGATATGAAAGAAGAAACTTATATTTTTATTAGTAAAGTTGAAGAAAGATTAATAAATAAATTAAGAGAAGTGAAATTATATATGGAAGCAAATATTGAAAAAAGTCATGTTTATATGAATGATAATTTAATGGAATTTTCAGGAAAAGTTGATAAGAATATTCAATATTTATCAGGTCAATTAATTGATACAAGAATGAGAATAAATGAAAAATTTGAAAAAATAGAAATGGAAAATCGTTCAAGATTTAAATCATTAGTTGATGATATGGAAGAAGTATGTAATAGAGTTTATCAATATGAAGATATTTTAAAAAAATTTGATGAAGAGAATAAAGAACTTAAAATAAAAGTTGAAAAAAATATAAGTGATTTAAAATCTGAATTTGATGTTCATATTGTAAATGAAAGATTATTATATACAATTGAAAATAATTTCATTCAAGAACAGGTTAATTCATTACTAGTAAATTTAAATGAATATAAAGAAATTACAGATAAGACTTTTGAAGAAATGAAAAAAGAAAATCAAACTAATTTTGATAATATAAATAATAGAATTAATAAATTAACGGAAAGTTTAGGAAGTATTGCAGAAAGAAATCAAGAAATTTTTGATGACTTCCAAAAACAAAATGATAATATAGAAGTAAAACAAATAATGTTTGAAATTGAATCAAGAATAGATTCAGATATAATAATGGATTTAATTCAAAGAAGTAAAAATACAGAATTTTTATTTGATCAACAATTAAGAGATCATGATGAAAATATTAAAAAATCAAAAAATGATATTCAAGAAAATAAAAATATTATTTTAGAAATGCAAAATAATATTTCAAGATTAGAAACAGCTTTAGATACTTCTGGAACTAAATTAACAGAACAATTAGATTTAATTCAAAATAGAGCAAGAGAAAATGAATTTCAAGATGGAGTTCATAAAACTTTAGAAAGAATAATTACTAATGTTGAAACAATTGTGGATAGGGATAATTTAATGACTTTAACTGAAGGAAATGAAAGTAATTTCTTAAAAAAATTTGAAGAATATGAAAAAATAAATCAAGATAATAAAAATGAGTTTAATGACCTTAAAGAAAAAGTGAAAAAATTAGAAGAAGAGAGTCAAAATGTTAAAAAAGCAAGTGAATTAGAAGTTAAATTTGTTACTAATCAAATTTTAAATAATGTAGAATTTCAAAATATTTATGATTTATTAAAAAGTGGAACGATTCAAAGTAAAGATAAAACAAAATCTGAAGAAACGAGTCCCAAAATTGAAAGTAAAGAAAAAGAAGAAAAACAAGATAATGAAACAATTGATAATAAAATTAATAATGCTTTAGAAAAAATTAAAAACGAAAATATTCTTATGTGGGAAAATTCTGTTAAATTAACTCAAAGAGTTGATGAATTAGGTAATATTAGAGAAATAATTAGTAATGTTCCTCCTGTAATTTATCCTAAAACTGAATCATTGAGAAGATTATTAGATGTTGATTATTATGAAAATCAAAATCCTGTTCCAATTGTTCCTGATCTTTTTTCAAGGTTAAAAACAATTTATCAAGATGATAAAAGTGTTAAAGGAAATGAAAATAATATTAATAATGAAGATAATAATAATAATAATGAAGATAAGAAGAATAATAATGAAGTTGTTATTGATGATAATAATAATGAAAAAAATGAGAATGAAGGGGATAATCAAGCTCAAGGAAATGTTACTAATAATAATGATTTTATTTGAAAAAAATAAAATAGAAAAAATTAAATTTTTATTTTTTTTTGTTTTTCTTATTTTATAAATTTTTTTTAATATTTTTTCATGTAAAGTTTCCATTCATTTTTAAATTATATTATTATTTTTACAATAAGTCATAATGGTTTTCACAAAAGAAAGTTTCTTTAAATTATTAGGATTTTTTCCTGTTTCATTTGCAATTTTCATTTTTAATTTTTCAATAATATATCCTGTAGTAGATTTGATTTTATATTGTCTTTCACTACTTTTAAATAAATATTGAATTCCATAAAACCATTTTTTGGCAGTTTCTTCTTTTTTAAAAATAAAATCTAAACTTTTTTTTTTAAGAATAAAAGACATTATTTTCCAAGGCTCTTTATTATTTGGAACATATTTACTTTTACTAATTAAATTTTGAGATTTCATACCAAATGTTACTTTTTTTATTTCTTTAAATTTTATACATTTATCAGGTTTTGGGTTTCCTTTATTATTAAAAATATCAATTTGTTCTTTATCATAATTTATTTGATAAAAATGTTCTTTTGTTCCATTATTTCCCATATTAAATTTTTTAATTACATCTCCTTCAACTAAACTTGCATATTTATTTTCATAGAATGTTTTTATTTTATCATTATTTTCAATTTTTTTTATATCAGTTAATGTTTGTTTCAAGTATTGAAAAGTATATTTCTTTTGAATTTTATTATATATATTATTTATATTTTGAAATTTTGTTTGAATTGTATTATCTACAATGTCTTTAAATGGTTGAATAACTTTTTCTGAAAAATATATTTTTTTATTTTCCAGTAAATGTATTGTCTCTTCTAGTTGAGATTTTAATTCAATTTTAACTGTGTCATTTTCAATGTTTTCAATTTCAGAAATGGTTTGTTTTAAAACATTAATAAATAAATTGTTAAAAGTTTTAGGTGAAAATATATTCATTTTTACATCCTCTTTTTTTTGAATTGATTTATTATCTCGCTCTATTAACTCACACAAACTTTTTTCTTTTTCAGATAATTTCTTATATAATTCCAATGAAGTTTGCAATTTTTCATTAAAATTATTTATATAATTATCAAGATTTTTCATTGTTTTGACTTTATTATTTTTTGGATCATTTATTGCTTGAATTAAAGCAGATAATTTAATTTCATTTTTTGGATAATTTAATGCTTGTTCTGCAAAAATAATAAAAATTAATCCATTATAATCTTTTATTTTTTTCAATTTTTCTTCTATTTTACTTAAACAGTCCACAAGCAGCTCAGTATTATTGTTTTTTAAATAATTATTAAATTCTTGAAAAAAATAATTGATTGTGTTTTTAATAATTTGATCTTCATCGTTTTGTTGGGATAATAGTTGAAAATTATTGTTTAAATTAAGAGTTAATGATTTACATCTAAATAAAATAAAAATAATATTTCTTAATGTATTTAATTTATTTTCGTTTTCTTTCTGTCTTTCAATCACTTCAAGCATATAATCCATAATTTCGCTGCTTTTATTTAATTGAGAGTTAATGAAATAAAATAATAATAAATTGCTTCCAATTTTAGTAAATAAAAGTAAATCTACAGAACCTATATCAAAATTTGCATCTTTAATTTGTGTAGTATAATCATTATATAATTTGTCTAATATTCTTAATCCATTTTCATTTCCAATCATAAATTTGGCAATTGCTATATGACATAAAGATTCTTTTTTTTTATAATCATCATCAATTTTTTTAGCAATTTTTTCAGCATCTTCAAACTTTGATAAAGCTTCTTGATATTTATGCTGAAAACAAAGAGAAGAGCCATTCATAATATATTTAGTATAATTTCCTTCATCACTTAAATTATCTTGTATTTGGTTTAAATTTATTAATTTTTGAGAATAGGAAATTCTGTTTTCATTAATTTCACAATTAATATTTTCTGTTTCTTCCTCACTTTCATCTCCCTCTATTCTACTCTTTGTAATATTATTAAACATTTTTTTTAAATATAATTTTTTTTATTTAAAGTTAGAAAATTTTAAATATAATAATTCAAATTTAAAAATTTCTCTTTTTTTTTCACTCAATAAAAAAAATAAGATTATTTAATTTTTATAATTATTTTGCACCAGAATCTTTTCCTAGTTTCTCAGCCTCGTTTTTCTTTCTTTTTTTATCAATTTCTTTTTCTTGGAAAAATTTTTCATTATAAATAGATAAATCATCTTTTTTAATATTAAATTCTTTATCAGTAATATAAGATTCAGGATCTTTAATTTCTTTAGAACAATAAATTTTTTCTTTTTTAAAATTATCATAATTTTCAGCAGAGAAACCCTAAATAAAAATTTAAAATTTAAATAAATATTTTACAGGTACAATATTATTATTTAAATAATAAGAAATTTTTTCATGAACATTTTTCTCTTTTTGAACTTCATTGAAAGAAGGGAAAATTTGGTTTGCATTAGTTAAATCTAAATCTTTATTTTTACTATAAATTAATTCTCCATCTTTAAAAATAAAATCATTATCTTTTGCATTTTTTGTAAAAATTCTAGTATTAGGATCATACATAGGATGAAGAGTTGGATAAATTTTATTATAATATTCAGCTTTATCTTTAAAAGTTATTAAATGTCTGTCGTACATTTTATTATTTAATTTATAACAGTTATTTTAATTTTTTTAATTATATTTTATATATAAAAAACTTAAAAAATATCTTTAATAAAATTACTTCTTAATATCTTTTAAATGGCAAGAAAATAAGGAACAATTACTTTTAAATAGCATATTATCATAAATTTCAAATTCATCATATGCAAAAACCCAAGTTCCATTTGTACTGGGTTGTCCAATTTCATTTCCATCTTTAATAAACCATCCTTCTTCTTCTTCATATATTAATATACAATGAATTCTAGATAACATTTTATCTTGAAGAATAACATCACCATCTTCACTTCTTCCAATTGTAAAAAATTTATTTTTTAAAGTTTTAAAGTTCATTGGTTGATAATTAATTATTCCTGAATAAGCTTTTATAAATATATTATTTTCTTTATTATCTTTATTATTAAATGTAAAAATTAAATAAGAATCTCCTATATTTATTAATGTATTATCTTTAATTGATAATTTGGAATTTATTTTTATAAAAGTTCCATTCCCATTTTCATAATCTTTTATAAAATATTTTTGACATTCAAATTTAAAATAAATACAAAAGAATATTCCCTCATTTTTATCTTTACTATTTTCATTATTTTTTTTATTTGGTAAAATATAATCAAGTTTATTATTTTCTAATTTATCTGAAAAATAACCAAATAAAACTACATTATTTTTTTTATTTATTTTTTGAGAATTTAACATTCCATTTGGTGTTATTATTATTTTTTCTCCTTTTTGAATTATTTCAGAATTTTCAATAATTAATTCTAAAGTATTTGAAGTATCTTCAAAAGATTTTGAATAATCTCCCATATTAAATATATCATTTTTATTGAAATTTAAATTTTGCATTTTTAAATATTCTTCATTTGATATATAGACTTCTGCTTTTTTATCTATTGATTCTATTTTTTTTGAAGATACATCTGAAGACTCAGTAAAAGAAATATAAGGTAATGAACATTTTTGTAAAAACTCTGATTTACAACACTAATAAAAATATTTCAATTAATGAAAAAAAATTTACATTTGTACCCATTATTGAATTTTTTAAATTAAAATAATATAGTTTTTATATTTAATGAAAAAAATTTATATTTGATAAAAATAAATTTATATAAATAGATGGATTCCTCAAGTGAAGATTCCCATTCTTCTCGTTCACGTAAACGTCGTCATACTTCAAAAGATAAAAAATCATCTCATCATCATAGAAGCCGAAGTCATCATCATCATTCATCAAAAAAAAAATCTAAAGAATCAAAACATCGTTCAAAAGATTCAGAAAAATCAAAAAAAGACATTAAAAAATCTAAAGAAAAATCAAAAACTCATCATTCAAAACATTCATCATATAAATCTGATCATTCTTCAAGAAATAAATCAAAACATTCTTCTTCTTCTTCACAAAATAATAAAAGTTTAAAAGAAAATTTATTAGATAATAATGATATGAATTTAAAATATAATATACCTTTTAAACAAAATATGTTTTTACCTCCTATGAATTCTAATCAATTTAAATTTTCTAATATGAATAATAATAATAACAATATGTTTCCTTCAAATTTAATTAATATTCAACAACAAATTAATCCTATGATGATGGGAATAGGAGTTAATGAAGGATTGAATGATAAAATTGTGAAAGATCAAAATTTTTTAAATTCAGAAGAAAAATTATTTGAAACTATTGTTAATAATGAAATGAGCATGAAAAATTTATTTAGTGATTGTCAATTTAGTGAACATTATTTAGGAAAAACTTTATATAGAACTATTAAAAAACATACTTATGATAATAATATTATTATTATTGATGAAGGAGAAGATGAAGGAAAAAATTTTGTTATGCCTAAACAAAGTGAGATTATTCAAAAAAAAATTGAAGATTTAAAAATTAATATTCAAAAAATCAAATTTGAAGGATTAAATGAAATATATAAAAAATTAATTGATGAAAGAAGAAATGAAATTGAAAAAGAAAATAATATAAATAAATAATATAAATAATGATTAATTTTAAATAAATATCTTATTTTTAAATATTTTTTTATTATTAAATAACTTTTAATCCTTTTTTTTATTTTCATGTATGACTACAAGAAAATAAAATTTTATTAAGTATTTATAAAGACCCTATGGTCTAGTTGGTTATGACAACACCTTAACACGGTGTGGGTCCCGAGTTCGACTCTCGGTGGGGTCAAATTTTTTATATTTCTATTAAAGATAAATAAAATAAATATCGAAAAGCAAAGATTAAAAAAGAGGAATAAAGAATTCATCGGTTTCTTTCTTTAATTTATATATTAAATAAATAAATTTTTAACAATTATATTTGAATAGAAGTAATTAGTGAGGGAATATTAAATTTACTCTGAAGAAAAAAAATAATTTTAAATATTATTTGAGTAAATAATAATACTAATCTAGAATTTCCAATATATTAAATATCCTTTTTTAATTGTGAATTATTTTTATATTAGTGAAATATGTTAACAAGTTTA
>JAEEGK010005978.1_pt1 | contig 29337 bp, 14 predicted proteins | sample 8958771 | NCBI WGS metagenome assembly JAEEGK01 (sample SAMN16246547, study PRJNA631951) | gut metagenome | biome: gut microbiome; feature: rumen; material: SC-attached | host: Bos | place: Iran: Karaj | collected 2018-10 | reverse complement strand
TTTAATATAAATAATTATATATTTTTTTTAATATTTTTAAAATTATAAATGCTTAAAATATTTAAAAGTAAATTAGAAAATAAAATAGATATTCATTTAAAAAAATAAAAGAAAAAAAATGTTAAATATAATATTTCAAAAAAAAATTCAATTTTAAAATATAATTACTTATTAAAGAAATAAATCCTAGTTTTTTCAGTTAAATCAGTCTCACCATAAACAGCTTCACTAATAATATTATAAATAGTAGTCTCCATAATATCATTAGAAATTAATTTTCTACTTTCTTGATTAACAAGTGCTAAACTTTCATTAACTTCAGGAACAGTTAACTTATATTTATTTAATAATTCTCTAGTATACTTTTCTTGTATTCTTATATCTTCTTCATCACCAAAAATATCATGTTCTTTTTCTATAATTCTATCCATATCAAGATTAGGATTATAAACAGAATTTTTATAATGACTTGTATTAGAACTTAAATGAGAAGAATTTCCTTTAGTAGCATTTCTTTTATTAGGTAAAACATTATTATTATCACTATTTAATTCAACTTTAGCTTTATTAAAATAATTACTAATAATTTTATCTCTAACATCTTCATTACTTGGATAAGGAATATCATTTGTCCAATCATAAATTCCTAAAGGTTGATCATCAATTAATTTATTTAAATGATGTTGAAATGATTCTTCACATAAAATTTCTCTTGTTAAATCTGTTAATACAGTTTCAATAAAACATTGATGTTCATTTTCAGTATTTTCAACAGAACCTGGAATTTCTTTTAATTTTGTTTGTTTTCTTATTCTAATATGTAATACTTCTTTATCTAAAACTTTATTTGAATTTTCTGCATTCCATGTTATATTTATATCTATTTCACCATCATAATTACTAATATAACCTTTTGGTGTTAATATCATTTTAATTAAAATATGAGAATTTCTTTCTAATTTATCTTTATTTGGTTTTATTTCTATTTCATCTTTTAATATAAAACCAGGATCTCTAAAATCAAAATTTAATGAAGCTTCATTTGAAAAATTATATAAAATAAAAGTTTGATTTTTACTTTGATTAATATCACATTCACCAAAATCAATTTCTTCAACAGAAATACCACATTTTTGAATAATTTCTCCATTAAAAACATTACACATTCTATCATTAGGCATAGTTAAAAATGGACTTGGTATTTTATCAGGTTTAAATTTTAAAGGATGATAACCATGTCCTTTAATAGTAATAGGAATTTGACTAATATTAGGTCTTTTAATATTAGTTTCTTCTTCTTTATTATGATTAATATCATCAATATAATAAACAGTTAAAGGTAAAATATATTCTTTACTTGTTAATGGTCTAAAAAAAACTGCTATATATTTATAATCACCTGGTCCAATTGAACCTTCAGTTTCTTCTATTTTAAATATTTCAAAATGATGATTTTCTTCATTAAATTTTCTTATTTCAGTATCATCTATTTTATATCTTATTTTTATACCACCAACATTATATAATTCAAATGGTCTTACTATATAATCCATATAACCAATTGGGACATATGAAAAATTTAATACTGGTTTTTTTATTTCTATCATACCTTGTTTTTCATTAAATGATACTGCATTTAATTCAAAAATTAATGGTTTACCATTTACAATTTGGAATATTACTCTTAATTTATGATTACCTTTTTCTTTGAAATTATATCTTAATCTTATATTACAACATTCATTTGGTTCTAATTTACTTCTTCTTGGTTCAATTTCAAATATTTTTTCTTTTAAAACATGATATTCTACTTTATCATTTGATGTTGGCTCAACTGGATCCATCCAAATTTCTCTTTTTATATTTATATCATCTGGAAATTTAAAATAAAACTCACTTGAAACTCCACCTTCATTTTTTAAAGTTAAATAAACATCAAAAAAGTTAACTTTTGCATTTTTTTTACGTATATGTTTACCAAAATCAAATTTAATACATTTTAATTTACCTTTCATTTCATTTATTTTTTTATTATCTCTATCACCAACATTATAATTAATTTCTTCTTCTGTTAATTGCTTTTGTAATTCTTCATTTGCTTCATCGACATTAAATAAATGCCATAAATTATTAATTCCAACTTGATCATTTCTAACATCACATATTTTAATTAAAGGATAATCGCCATTTGCTTTTATATCTAATTCACATTTTAATGGTTTATTTGAATTATTTTCATAATTATTTTTATTTTCTTCATTATCTTTTAATGTATCATTATGTTCTGTTGCATAAATTAAAACATGAATATTTATACTAGAACGAGAAATTGGTTTAAATGTAACTGTAATTTCTCTTTTACAAAATGAATTAATTAAACCTTCTGTAAAATCAAATGAAACTATATCTTTTATTTTATCAGCAGAGACATTTTCATTTTTAATATTTTCAGTTTCTAATTTAATATAAAAATTAGTTATTGTTGGATTATAAATTGAAAAAGCTAATTTTTTATTAAATCCAACTTTAACTGTACCAAATTCTAATAAATTAGGTTTTATTGTTAATGAACCATCACTTCCTTTACCTAATACATTTATTGTTTTAATAAATTCTCTTTTATCTTCTTCAGCAATTGGCATTAATGAATTACTTTTATTATTTATATCATTTATTTGAGAACCAGGATTAAAAATTCCAATATTTTCAATTTGACTTTCATATAATCTTTCAACATGAAAATGTATTTGACTAGTAAAATCATTTTTTTTTAATGGAGTTAATGAAACTTCAATATCTTTTATTAAATTTCTATCCATTTCAAAATTATTTGGTTGAACTTCAATAACACCATCTTCATTATTATCACAAATAATTTTTACTTTAATTCTAATTGGACTTCTATTTATTATAGTTAATTTTTTTTTTGTAGTAATACCAAGAAATGAAGGAGGGAAAAAAATATCATTTTTAACTCCTTGAATTTCAATAACTGGATCAACACATAAACCATTTAAAATAATAGTTTTAATATTTGAAGTATCATGATTAAACATTATTCTTAATGGATATCTATAAACTAAAGTATCTTTAGGACAAAATTCAATTAAAATTAATTTAAATTGATTTCCTTCAATTAATCCATATTTATTTTGCATTCTAAAAACTTTTGAAGGATCAGTTGAAAAAGAAAAAAAAAGTGGAGTATCACTTTTATTTATTATTTTAAGTGTTTGATACATTGATTGATTTATTGAAGCAGGAGAAAAAAATATTTCATTTTTTGGATTTAATTCATACATTGGAATAAATATTTGATTATCTGGTGGAAATGAATGACCAACTACAGATAAATGTGTTGTTATTGGAGGATTAAAATATTCATTTGTTTGTGTTGGATCTTTTTTTTTTTCTCTTGTCGTTATTCCTAATATTTTTTTAGCTTTATTTGTAAAGTTTATACATGTTTTATTTGATATTGGTTTTAATTGTTTTCTATTTGAAAGATTTGATTTTGTTTTAAAATTTGATACTGTTTCTAATAAACGTACAGTTTTATCATTTTGATTTTTACTTTCTTCTTTTAATGATGAGAGATTATTAGTTAATGTATTCATTATAGTATTATCTATTATTGTTGCTTGACATGGAATATCAGAATAAAAATAATATTCTTTTTTATTTGGTTTGAAATATAATTTAAAGTCAAAATAACCATTTGGACCTAAAATTATTTCTTCTGGTTGAATTATAAATATTGCTTCATTATAAAGGAATAAATTTACTGTTTTTACTAAATTATTTGTTATTATTGGTCTTTCTAATATCCATTTTATTTTTACTTTAAAGTTTGTATTATTTTTTGCTCTTACTACTATTGCATCTGATGTATTATTACATGCTACAAAATGAAAATCTATATGTTCATTTTCTAAACTTATTATTCTTGTATTTGATGTAATTTCCCATAATAATTCTTTATGTAATTGTAATTGTGATACTTTTTCAAGATTTAAATTAGTTAAAGTTGCATTTGCATCTATTTTTATATTTGTATTATTATTTAATTTTCCATTTGTTAATGTAAATTCATTTTCTTTATCTTTTAATTCATCAGGTAAATAATCTTTATTTAATTTACTATTTTTTTTCCCAAAAAATTCTCCACTTAATAATTTATATCTAAAAGTATCAATAAATTTTTGATTTAATTGTAAAGTTTTATTTAATAAATCATGACAAGCACCATAAATATCCAAAGCATATAAAACATGATTTCTAATAAGTATAAAAATTCTTTCATAATAAAGAATAGTTTCATAAGGTTTAAAAGTAATAATAATTCTTTTATTACTTCTGGGCATAATAACACCATTATTATTATCAATTTTAAAAGCACCATCATTATTATGAAAAATTTGAAACTCTGTTTTTGTATCACTATCATTATAAACTCTAATTAATCTCGTAACTGATTTTCCTAATTCAACAGTTTTAAAATTAACATATTTAACATTAACATAAGTTCTCAAAGCAGAACAAGAACCACAAATAGAAAAATTAATAGTATTTCCACCAATAACTTTAACATTATATGTTTCATATGAAGAAACATTTGGAAAAAAAGTAATATATTTAATATAAACTAAAAAAGAACTTTGAGGAGGAATTTCTCCCTTTAAAGCAGATAAAAAAAAAATTTGTGGATTTTTCCCTGGTTGAACACTCGTTCTTTCAATTTCAAATTTAGCAGAAACATTTTCTGAATTAATTATAATTAATTCATTATAAGTAACTTTACCAAATTCAATTATTCCAAAATCAATATGTTCTCTATTAATTGTTAAATAAGGATATTTTGCAATTGATGATAATTTAAATATTTTATTGTATTTATCATCTAAAGTAATTTGTGCATTTGCGACTAATACACTTGCATTGTTTGGTGTTATTGATACTGTTATTGTTATTGATTTATTTTTTGGTATTATTCCTTCTGATGGTGAAAATATGTATCCTAAGGAATTTGTTATTTTAAATAAGATTGATGAGTCACTTGGATTGTTTAATGTTAATGTTCTTGATGTTGTTACTTTTACTGAGATAAAATTGAAATCTAAACTTTCTGGTATTGTAGATAGAATTTTTTCATATATTGATATTGCTTCTTCTGTCATTTTTTTTTTTATTTAATAACTGATATTTTAATTGTTTTTTTTTTTTTAATTTTTTTTTTTTAAAATTTTTATTTGATTTTTTAGAATATTATTATCCTATATATTTTTTATCACAATTAATAAATTGATAATTAAAAGAATAAAGTGTTATGAAAATATTAAAAAATAAAAAAAATGCATCAATTTTGAATAATTATTATTTTAAAAAAATAAGTTTTTAAATAAATTATTTAATCAAATATAATATAAGTATATCTAAAAAAATACTTATTATTCTTTTCTTCTATTTTGATTTTTATTTCTAATTTTTCTGATACGATTTTATTAAATTTATTTTCATTAATCATTTTTAAAGGTATATAATTAATATCATAATTATAATATTCTTCTTTTTCATCTTTATCATCATTATAAACTTCATTCATCAATAATTTATCAATATCATCATTAATATAATTTTAAAATCTTCTTTATTTTATATAATTTAATCTACAATTTTTAATTTGCTATCATCAATATATTGAAATTTTTTAATTAATTTTGTTTTCATTTGTTATAAAATATCTAAATTAATCTTTTTTCTTCATCTAAATATTTTGATATATTTTTCAATAATTCTTTTAACTTTTTTTCTTTTGATTATTTGAACAATATATTTATTCTGATTTTTTTGAAATTCTTAAAATTTTTTTAATATTAAAAAAACAAGTATGAAAAAGATACAATTTTATTTACATATTTAATATTTTCATTTACATATATTGTTATATTATTCAAATAATAATTATTTGAATTTATTATTAAATTTTGAAAAGGAATTAACCAAAAAAAATTTTTCTATTTTAGTTTGAACTATTAAATTCATATTATCTATATCAAATATCAAAATCTTGATTAAAAATGATTATTTTATAAAAACACATCATTTCCCAATAATTGGTTAAATCTCTCTTTAAACCTTTTTTAAGTTTAATTTAATCTCTTTGAATATCTTTTAAAAAAATTTAATTTATTATTTTAAAGAAACCATAAAATTAATTTTATATATCAATTAAATTATTAAAAATAAATATAACCTAAATGCATTCAACATCAGAGGTCCTCAATTACTTAATTATAGTAAATTGTGAACAAAAATGATGTAATATCAAATTAAGAATTTAACTAATATAATATATTAATAAAACAAATATATAATAATATTACAAGGTTAAATTAAACATTTAATAATATAAAAAAATATAAAATAATAATATTAAAATGTCATCATCAGAATTAGATCCAGTAACTTAAAAAAAATAAAATAAATTTAGAGTGTAACACAATTAGTTGATTTAGTAAAAGAAGCACAAGAAATGAATGATTATGATTATAATAAAATGATGACTGATTTTGAATTTTCAACTCGTCATCAAGCACAATTACAAAAAATAAGAAAAAAATGGCAAAATGTAGGAAAAAAATATAATGAAACAATACAAAGAATGAAAGAAATGAATGAAGAAAATTATAAGAAAAAAAATGCAGCATTAATTAAAAAATTAAAGAAAAAAGAACAACTTCTTTTAACTGCATTAGAAACAACAAATAAAGAAAAAATGGGAGAAAAAAGGAAAAATATTGAATTAATGATGGAAAGAGAAAAAAATGCAAGAGAAAATGTAGAGAAACATTTAATGGAAGAAGAAATAAATAGACAAAAATTTGAAGAACAAATAAATGATAAAAGTAATATTTTATTTAATTAAAAAATAAAAATATAGTTCAATTATTTATTGAAAGAAATCAAAAAATTAAAGATGAAAAACATGATGCTTATACTAAAAAATTATTAGAAACTGAAATAAGACATTTAAATAATTTAGATAAATTAAATGAAGAAAATGAAAAAATACAAAAAGAAAATAAAGAAAAAGAATTCAGAAAATATTGTGGAATTGTAAGAATAAAAAATATTTTAATTTATATAATAAAAAATAGTATTGGAGTAGAAAAGAAAAAGAAAAAGAATTTAGAAAAAGAAAAAAAAAATTAGGAAATAAATTACAAGAAAAAGAAGAAAGATTACAAGAATTAGATAGAGAAAATGAAAAAAAAAGAAGACAATTATTAAAAAAGTTAAATGAATATGAAAAAAAAAAAAATAGAATTTGATAAAAAGAAATTAGTAGAATTTGAAAAAGAAAAAGAAAAAAGAAAAGAATATTATAATTTATGTCAAGAAAATAAAATAGAAAATGCTAAAATGTTAGATGAGAGAAATGAATCAATTTTAGAAGCAGAAAATTTATTTTTAACAAGAGGAGCAAATAAAGATAATTTAACAGATTTAAAAAGAATTAATGCAGGAGAAAAAATTGTTTTAGCACAAATGACTTTAGAAAAAAATTTAATGGCATTTAGAAGAAAAATGAATGAAATTAAAAGTAATAATGTTATGAAAAAATCTGCTCAAGAACAATTTGCAATTTATAAAGAAGTTAAAAGACAAGAAGCAGAAAGAAAGAAAAAAGAACTTGAAGATAAGTTACTTGCTAAACAATAATTTTTTTTTTGCTTTTTTTTTAAATTTTTAAAATTAAAATTTGTGTTAAAAAATTAAATTATTTGTTTCTTTTTTAAATATTTTTTTTTTGTTATTGTTTGGAATTTTTTTCTATTTCTAAATATTGCGATAACACACTTTCTAATTCTTCTACTCTTTTTGTTAATTTTATTTTTTCATTATTTTGATTTTCTATTATCATATCTTTTTTACTTAATTCATTTTGTAAATTTGAAATTATATTTTTCATTTCTTCAATTTCATTTTTTAATTTTTCATTAATTTCAGCATAATTAATATTCAAATTTTTTTGACCACTTTTTAATTTATTTTGTTTATTTTTTTTTAAATCTTCTTTAATTTGATTTTGTTTTTCATATTCATCATTAGTATTATTATTTAAAGCATTATTTAAATTCAAATTATTAATCTTATTAATATCATAATTTAAATTTTCTTGATCTGGATTATTAACTTCATCATAAATTTTTTGAGTATTTTTCCAAAATTTATTTGATAATCTACTTTTAACAATTGTTTTTGATAAAACTGGAATTGGACCTTCAGGAGCAAATTTATTATAAGGTTCTTCAAAATGTTTATTTATTATCATATCTAATAAACTTATTGCATGTAAATTTCTATTTCTTTTCCATTCTATATTATTTGTTACTTGACATAATTTTTTTAACCAACTTTCAATTCTTAATTTGTCATGTTTTTGAAATTTATTACATCTTTGTCTAATGTCTTTAATTTTTTAAATTTATTTATTATATAATTTTATTTTACCTGTTAATAAAGCAATAAATTCTCTGTCATATTCATCTGTTAATTGATAATCTTCTTGCATTATAATATTTTTTTATTTTTAATTATATAAAATGATTAACATAATATTTTTTATTTTTTATTATTTATTTTTTTAAAAATTATAATATTTATTGAAAGAGACAATATTTTTTTCATTTATATTTTTTTCAATAAATCAATAATATTAATAATTATTTTTTTATAAAACTTTTTAAATAAATATAATTTAAATTAATTTTATTATTTTATACTTTTTTCAATTTTATTTAAAATGGACAACGATCCATTAACAAATATTGATGATCTATTAAATTCTATTGATGTTCCATTAACAAATACTCAAAATGTAAATAAAACCGATATTGATTCTCAAATGAATATTGATGATATATTAAAATTAACTGAAGGATATGATAATATTGATTCAGGAACATCAAAATTAGACTTTTTAAGTTCTACAGAACAAAATTTAAAAGAATTACAAAATGAACAATCATCAATAAAAAAAAATAATTTAATAAATGAAATATTATCAGAAGCTCCAAAATCAAAAATAGTAAATAAAAAAAAAATAGAAATCCCAAAATTTAAAAATTCAATAGAATTTATAAATTATATGGAAACATTTTATATAGAATCAACAATGAAAAAAAATAAAACTATATTTAAATTATCAAATTTTAGTGAAAATATGAAAAAAAAACCAACAATATTACAATTTCCAAATAAGCATACTTTAACTGAAAAAATATTTAGAGAATCAACTCCAATTTATTCAATAACAGCAAAAAATGATTTAATATTTACAGGAGATTCAATGGGTAAAATAAAAATGTTTTCATGTGAAAAGGAATGTGAAATTAAATCATTTTTTAATAAAGAAATAGAAAATACAAAAGTTCTTTGTATGGATATTTCAGATGATAAAACAACTTTACTTGCAGGATATTCAAATGGTTATATTATTTTATGGGATATAAAATTTGGTAAAATTCAAAAAACATTAAAAAAAGAACATAAAAATGGAATTTTATGTACTAAATTTTTAACAACAGATATTTCTGTTACTGAAATTATTTCTTCTGATTTAAACGGTGAAGTAAATAAAATAATTTTAACTCAGAATTTTTTATATTTAAATGTTAAAAATGAAAATATTATTTATTATAAAACAACACCATTTTATCAAATTGATATTTTAAAATTACATAATGATGAATTAAATTATGGATGTTTTAATAATAAAAATCCTCAAATAATTTCATTAGCAAGTACTGAATGTGTATTAATATATCAATTAGTACCAAAAACAATTCAATTACAAAAAATACATCGTCCTTTATATTTTTCAAAATCATTTATTCCAGATATATCATTTGGTTTTGGTTACATTCCAACAAATACTCCTTCTAAAATATTAAATTCTTTAAAAGAAAATGAAAAAATTGAAGAAAATTCAATTGCAAAATCAAATAATATTGATATAAATATACAACATAGATTATTTTCAATTTCATGGGAAAAAGTTGTTTATATTTATGTTTTTAGAATTAATCAAAATACTGGTTTTAAAGATGTTATTTTAGTTGGTCATTATGTTAATTCTAATCAAATTTTAAGAATGGGTTTTTTATCAAATTCTATTCTTTTTATTTATGATATGTATAAAAGTTTTAAAGTTTTAAATACTGGTTTATTAACTCCAGGTAATATTTATTTAACAAAAGATTTTGTTGTTATTCCTCAAATAAATAAAAAAAAAAAATCTGAATTAAATGATATTAAAATGGATGATCAATTTTTATTTCAATCATTTATAAAAGATTTATCAGAAAAAAAAAGAGAAATTTTATTACCAACTTATAATAATTTCATAATAAATCAATGGAAAACTTTATATATTTTAACAAAAAAAAATTTTTTATTTGGTAAAATATTAAATTGGGAACAAAGTATAAATAATTTAAGAGAACAAGGTGAATGGATGGAAGCATTATCATTAGGAGTTGATATTTATTTAGGAAAAAATATTACTTTTTCAGATATTCCAATTGATGAAAATGGAAGAAAATTAAAAGTTGGTTCTGCTTTAAAAGGAATGATACTTCATTATTGTATAATTAATACTGATTCAAATGATATAAATAATTGTTTAGATATTTGTATTGAGTTTTGTATTTTAATTGATGATGTTGATTATTTAATTAATAAAGTTAAACCTATTTTTGATAATAGAGATTTTACTGATTCTTTTTTTCAGAAATTAGAACCTTTTATTCTTAATGATAATATGAATAATCAAAAAATTAGTTATGAAACTTTAATGATTATTATTGATTATTATAAAAAAAAAAATAATATTGAAACTTTAGGTTTAATTTTAAAACATTTAAATTTAACTTCTTTTGATTCTATTGAAATGTTAGATTTATTTGTTAAATTTAAATTAATAACTCCTTTGATTTATGTTTATATGAATAATAAAGAAGAAAATTATTTTGAACCTATTATCAAAATTTATGATATTTTTTTGAATTCAAAAGAAATTGAAAATGAAAAGTTTATTTCATATGAAAATGCTTTGAATAATTTACCTATACTTGATATTGAAAATTCAAAACAATATATTGGAGATAAATTATTATGGTATATTAATTTATGTATTAATGGTTATAAATATCCAACAAATGAAAAAATATCAATAAATAAATATGAAATATTAATTAAAGATATATTTCTATGGATGATTAAAAAAAATAATTTAAGTATATTATTAAATTTTGACTCATTATCAGTTTTTTCAATTATATATAGATTATTTAATATTACTAATAATTTTTCTTCACAATATAATATTGAATTTGATGATAAAAAATTCGAAGGGATAATTTATAATAATGAACAAATTAAAGAATCAAATGTTTATATATTTTTAAAAGTGATAATTGAAATTGTAGAAAGTTTAAATAAATATTCAATAAAATTAGATTTATATAATTTTATTGCAGAAATTGCAATTCAATTAAATGAATTAGATAAAAATATTATTATAAAAACTGTAAAATTTTTAATTTCAATTGAATCTCAATTAAAAACATATGAAAATGAAATAGATATTTTTGGTTTTAGGAATAAAAATTTTTCAGATGATGAAATAATAAAAATTTCAAAAAAAATAAATGAAATGATTAATCATTCTAAATTATTATTTAATGAAAATGATTATAAAGATTTATTAAAATCAACAGATAATACATCATTCATTTTAGTAAAAATAAATTTATTAAAAATCCTTGATGAAAACTTAAAATGTTTATATTTATTTTTATATGAATATAAATTTTCTGATAAAATAAAGAAAACTTATGATTTCATTGATGAAACATTAAGAAAATATAAATCACAAGATATAGAAAAATTTAATGATTTTAAAAATAAATGTATGGAAAAATTAATTGATTTATGTAGTTTATCAAGTCAATATTTATATAATTTAATTTTTGAATGGTATGATAATAATCAAAATCTTGTTTTAGAAAGTTTAGATTCAAATAAATTATTAAAATTAGATTATTTAGAAAAAATAATATTAAGTTATAAAGAAGATTATTTACCAATTGATGATGAAGGAATTGAATTTTATCAAAAATTATTAAATTTACATATTGATTTATTAATAGAATGTAATCAAAAAGAAAAAATTTTAGAGAATATAAAAAAAAGATCCTATCCAAGTGATTGTTTAGATAAATTTATAAAAAATAAAGTATATGATGCTTGTATTTATTTCTATATTTTAGAAAATAATTTAGAAGATGCTTTAAATTTATCAAATCAAATATTAAATACAGGAATGGAAAATTTATTGATTGAAGTAAAAGAAAAAGGAGGAAAAAATTTAGAAAATTTAATAATAAAACATGAAGAAAATTTAGACAGAAGTATAAATATTTGTCAACAAGATTTTATAGATGATGATATAAGAGAAAAAGCTTGGTTTCAATTAATAAAAATGTTATATGATTTTAGAAAAGATGTAAAAAAAAAACAAATTAAATCAAATGAATTAGATATATTAATTAATAAAGATATTCAAAAAGTTTTTGATAATATGTACACATATGTAAAAATAACAAAAATAATGACAAATTTAACAGAACAAAATAAAGAAATTGAATATAAAGAATTTAAACCAATTTTAGTTAAAATGTTAGATGGATTTACACATTCAAGAAAAATATTAGAATTAGCTTCTAATCTTTTTTCAATTAATATTAGAAAAGATGAAAAAGAATTATTAAAAATAATAAAAAATGCAAGTATATATGATATGGATAAATGTGATTATTGTAATAATGAAATTAAAGATGATGATGTAATTTGTTTTTTTAAATGTGGTCATAAAATTCATTTTATGTGTTCAATTAAAAAAGAAGATTTTATAGCATGTAATGTATGTAGAAGAAAAGAAGTAGAAAATTCAATTACTTCATTTGAGGATAATATTTCAAAACCATCTTTAGAAGAAATGGAAGAATGTGTCAATAATAATTATAATATTAGTAATGATTTAAATAGAAAATATTATGATTTAAATACAGTAAATAAAGAGTTATTATTTGATAATGCTTATATATTAAATTTAGATTAAAAAATAAAATTTCAATTATAAATAATTATATTTAATTATTTTATATATTTTAAATGAATAAATATTTCAATTATCCAATAGAAAAATTTAATTTAAAAGAAACTCCATTTTATTATTATAATGAAGATTTATTAAGAGATACTTTAAAATCATTAAAAGAAGAAATAAAAGAAAAACCATTTATAATTCATTATGCAATAAAGGCAAATCATAATTTAAAATTATTAAAAATAATAAAAGAATTTGGAATAGGAGTTGATACAGTAAGCGGAGGTGAAATAAAATGTGCTTTAGATGCAGGATTTTCATCTGAAAAAATAGTATTTGCAGGAGTAGGTAAAACAGAAAAAGAAATAAAATATGCAATTGATAATAATATTTATTGCTTTAATGTAGAATCAATTCCTGAATTAGATTCAATTAATGAAATTGCAAAAAATAAAAATAAAATTGTAAATATTGCTTTTAGAATAAATCCAAATATAGATGCTCATACACATAAATATATAACAACAGGAATAAATGAAAATAAATTTGGAATTTATTTATCTGAAATTTATGATATTATTGATAATGTTTTAAAAAATAAAGAAAAATATTCAAATATTAAATTTATTGGTATTCACTTTCATATTGGTTCTCAAATTTTAGATATAAATAATTTTAATCCTTTAGTTAATTTAATTAATGAAATACAAGAAAAATTAACAGAAAAAAATATAGAAATAACATTTATTGATGTTGGAGGTGGATTGGGAATTGATTATGAAAATCCAGAAAAAAATCCAATTCCAAATTTTAAAGAATACTTTAATTTATATTCAAAAATAAATTTAAAAAAAAATCAAAAATTACATTTTGAATTAGGAAGATCAATAATATGTCAATGTGGTTCAATGATATCAAGAGTAACTTATGTTAAAAAAAGTCCAAATAAAACTTTTGTAATAATGGATGCTGGAATGAGTGATTTATTAAGACCTGCATTATATCAAGCTAAACATCAAATTAGAAATATTAGTAATTTAAATGGAGAAAAAGAAAAATATGATGTCGTTGGTCCAATTTGTGAATCTTCTGATGTTTTTATTCAAGATTATGAAATGAATAAAGCTAAAAAAGGAGATTTTTTTGCTTTTTTATCAACTGGTGCTTATGGTGAAAGTATGGCTTCTATGTATAATGCTAGAGAATTAATTAAAGGTTATTTGTCTTCTGAATTTTAGTAATTTTTTTTTAATTTTATTTTTTTTTTATTTATTAATGTTTTTTTTTATTTTTTTTATTTTGTTTAAATTTTGATTAATTTTTATTTATTTTTTGATTAATGGTTGAAGAAGTTTCTCCTATTATTTATAAAAAAATTGATGTTAGTACATTTTCTAGACATGGTATTGATGAAGTTGAACAGTTTTTATTTTTTGATAATATTTCTAAACAACTTATTCAAATTTGTTCTTCTGGAATTAAAATTTTTAATAAAAGTGCTACTCAATTAAAAAAAGAAATAAATCTTCAATTAAATAAAGATGATATCTATAAAATTGCAGTAGATAAACAAATTCAATATATGTTAATTTTCTTAGAAAAAAATGGACAAAAAATAATTTTAGTTGTTAATTTACAAAAAGGAAATGTAATAAAAATATTATCAGATCATTTAAATATTTTATTAGGAATGTTTTTTATATTTAATACACAAACTCTTTCATTTAATGAAGATGATAATATTTATTTTTTATTGATTTATAAAGATAAAGTTGAATATTATGAAATTGCAAAAATAAAACAAAAAAATGAAATAATAGAAGAAGTAAATTTAATTACAGAAATAAATTATCCAAATTTAATAAGTAAATTTATTTATAATCCAATTTATATGATTTTATGTATTCAAAAACAGAATAATACTCAATCATTTGATTTATATAATTTAAGTCAAGTTAAATATTTTACAATACCATTTTATTTTGAGATTAAAAAAAAAGGAAATCAAAATTCAAATAATGATTCAACTTCAGTTATTAAATCCTTTTTTGGTTTTATTAGTAATAAAGGAGGAAGATTAGAATATAATGGTCCACCTTTAATAAATACTAAAGATAATTATAAAGACAATCATTTTTTTTTAGAATCAATTTATCATAATTTATATTTAATTTATGTAAATTATGAAGTAGGTTATATTCAATTTTTTGGTATTATATCTTTATATGAAATTAAAAAAGTTTATGAAATACAATTTGAAAATCAACATGAAAATACTTTACAAATTATTGATAATTTATGTCTTTTACATAATTTTGATAAAATGCAAACTACAATTATTGACTTAAATTGTGAAAATGAAGATAAAGTTTTATTTAAAAAATTTCCTATATCAAGTTATGTAATATTAACTGAAAATAAAAAAAAAACTGATAAAATGATATCAGTAAAAATTGATGATTATTTAATAACAGATGATAAAACAGAAAAACCAATAGATTATAAATTTAAAATAAATTTAAAATATAATTTTGTTGAGACTATTTCAATGTTAGCATATACAAATACAATATTTTATAATAAAGATATTAAAATAAATGGGAGTATAATAGAAGAAAAAAATGAAAATTCACCAAATTGTTTTACTTTATATAAAATATATTTTGATCCATTAATTTATTATGATAATTCAAGTTCAAAATTTGATGCTTTAATAAATTTAACAAGAAGAAAACATGGAAAAGAAGTAATAATACATGGATTATATGAATTAATTAAATCAGGTAAAAATATTCAATTAATAAAAGGAATTTATAAAAGAATTGTAAATCAAATTGTTTCTAATAGATTATATAATAATAATAATAAATTCATAATGACTCAAGAAAGGAGAAATAAATCAAAAATGTTACTTAATCAATTCGAAGAATATAGAGAACCAAGTGAATTACCAATTCCATTTCAATATACAATTTTGAAAAAAACAGATTTAATAAATCAAATTGATATTTATTATAAATTATTTAAAGTTTTTGAATTTAATAAAAATGTAAAACCAGATTATATAATAAATGTATTTTTATTATTTATTGATGAATTAAGAATACAAAATGTAAAAATTCATCCTAGTGCAAATGAAATATTAATAATGTATTTAAAGAAAGTTAAAAATTTATTCCTTGAAAATATTTTTTATCAATATTCATCAATTCCGATAAGTGAAGATTTAGCAAATTATTTAATTGAAGATATTGTATTTAATAAAGAAGTTTATTATGATAAAGAAGTTAAAAATGAATGCATTCAACATGCAGAAGATATTTTAATCAGATTAGGAAAATATGAAAAAATTTTTTGTTTATTTATTAGAATGAATAGATTAACTGAAGCTGTGCATTTAGCTAAAAGATTTGAATTATTAAAAAAAAATTTTACTAGTAAAGAAATCGAAATGATTAAAAAAGCTTTTATTAAAAATCCTAATCTTGTTGAAAGTGTTATTAATGAATTTGAATCTAATGAATTTCTTAATTTCGTTTAAGTTAAATAGAAGTAAAGTTTATTTTAATATTTAAATTGTGAAAAATTAAATTTATTTATTTTTATTTTATTAATTAAATTAATCTGATAATTTAATTTCTTTATTTTTATTTGTTATATTATTATTAAGAATTTTTTCTAGATTTTTTTTTTGTTCTTCTTTTATTTCATTTATTATTTTAATTGAATTATTTTCCTGATTTTTAATTATTGAATCTAATTTTTCTATAATAATTTCTTGATTCTTTATTATATTTGAATTTGTATAGGAACTAAGTGTATTAAATGGTCTTGATGAAGGGGGATCATTGATTATTTTATTAGATTTACTTGATTCAAAGCTTTTATCTTTATTCTCATCTAAAACACAATTTTCATTTTTCATTTGATTATCTTTTAATTTTGTTTTGTTTTTATTTAATTCATTTACACTTAAATTATTTCGTGAATAATTTGTATTATCTTTTTTAGGTTCTTTCTTATTTGATTGTTTTTTTTTATTGTTGATTAAAGTTTTACTATCTTTATTTTCTTTTTTTTCATTAACTTTTGTTTTTTTATCACTAATTCCAGATTCATTTAATGGAAAATTAATTGAATTAGATAATAATTTTCTATTAATATCTTCATTTGTTAATAAAGATTCATTTAAAGTAGAAGTGTTATTATTTTCATTACTATTTTTGTTTTCTAACTTTTCAAATTCATTATTAATATTTTCAAAAAAAATCATATTATTTTTATTAATTTCATTAATATCTTTGTGAATAATTTGAATTTCATTTTTCAAAGAATCAAATTTTGAATTAATAACTTGATTATTTAAACTAACTTGATATAACAAAATTTTTAAAAAAGAAACAAGAGAAACTTCTTTTAATTCAGGTAAGGAATTAATTAAATTTTCAAATTGAGTAACTTTCAAATCAACATTTTCTTTAACAGTTTTATTAATAGAAATTCTAATTTCATTACAATTTTTAATATGTTCATCATATTCATTTCTATATAATTCTTGAGAACAATGAGGACATTTTAACAAAGAATATTCACATTCATTTCTTAAATGATTTTCTAATAAACGCCATTTCATTTTTTTATTACATTGAATATTAGGACAATTAGTATAAAAATATTTACATTCTTTATCATGTTTATCTAAATTATTATATGAGATTATTTCATTACAACCATTGTCTTTATTTAAACAAGAAAAATTTAATGTATTTAAATATGATGTTATAATATATGATGATGGTTTTATTGAAAAATTTGTACAATTAAATGGACATTGTTTATTTTCTTTTATAATATTATTTATACAATTATAGCAAAATGTATTTCCACATATTGAACAATCATATGGATTTTTTAAAATATTAAAACATATTTTACATTTTATTAAATCTAAAAAATTTTGATGTTTTTCAATATTTATTAAACGAGAAAATGGTATTCCATTTATTAATGAATTAGTTATTGATTCACGGAAGGGATTGTTAAAAATATTTTCTGAATTCTTTAATTGTGACATTATTAATATTTTTTATTTTATTATTTACCATAAATAACTTAAAAAAATAAATTAAAAAATATATAAAATATAATATTTAATAAAACATTTAAAATAATAATATAATAAATTCATCAGTTTAAAAAAATTATTATTAAACATTGAAAATTTTTTTTCAATAAATGCCAAATAAAAAATTAAAAAGTTTTGTATTTTGAAAAATAAGAGTTTTTTATTAAAAAATATTCAATTTAAATAAATAATTTTGAAAATATATTTCTTAAAAATTATATAAAAGCCTATCTTGAATATAAAGTTCAATTATTATATGATAATGATAATAAATGTTTATAAATTATTTATAATAAAAATATATCATTTGAGAAATATGTAAAAAAAAAAAATTAAAAAAAAAACAAAGATTAAGAATATATTAATTAATAAATAAGATATTTAACATTAATATTCAATAAATTAAATCAATTGAATTTTCTTTTAAAACATATTAAAATAAAATTTTGAATAATTCTTTATCTTTAAAATAAAATATTAAACCTTAACAAATAAGAATTATTAAATTTTGTTGTTTAAAATTTTTAAAAACATTAATTAATCAATTTGCACAATTTTTAAATAATATATTTTTAATATTATTTATATAATTGTCTATTTTATTGTTTTTCTTTTTTATCCTAAATATTATAAAAAATATAAAATTTTTTATAAATAATTAAATAATGAATTCAAATGATTTATTGACCATTCAAAAGTCAATAAACTTAAATACAGAAAAAGATAATTCTGATATTTCAATTAAAAATAAAAGAAATAGTATTACTGAATTTTCATCTCCAATAATAACTTATTATAATAGTAGTAATAAATATTTAAACAGAAAATTATCAGAAAATAATAATATACTAAATATAAGAAAAAGTAATAATTTTATTAGAAAAGATTCATTATATCAAAATGAAAAGAAGACTTTTTATAATTCATATGAAGAAGATAATAATTCAGATGAAAATAATAAGGCCGAAAATATAAATAATTATACAATTAATAATGATATAAATAATTTAGATAATGAAGAATATAATCAATTAAAATCAAATGGAAATTATTATCAAACATATCAAGATAATATAATAAATTCAAATAATCAAATTATATATAATAACAATACCAATTCCAATAATGTAATTCAATTAAATCAAAATCAAGAAAATCAAATGAATTTGCAACAGAATCAAATAATGTATTATAATATAATAAATCAATTTAATTTAGTAAATAATAAATTAAATCATAGACCAAGATTTAATTCAACAAATTTTTCAAATGAAAATAATTTTTTATCTCCAATATTTAGTAATAATATTAATACAATTAATAATAATATAAATAATAATAATAATGGAGAAATATTTGGAAAAAAAGGTTGGATTTGTAATTATTGCAATAATTTTAATTACGAATCAAGAAATAAATGTAATAGATGTAAACAATCAAAAAATTCTAATTTAAAATCAAAAAAAAAAAATGGAAATGGTATTGGAAATATAAATAAAAATAATATTTATGAAAGAAAAGGAATAAAACAATTTTCAGAAAGAGAAGGTGATTGGATATGTTTTAATTGTAAAAATGTAAACTTTGCTTTTAGAATTTTTTGCAATAGATGTCAATTGCCTAAAATTGAATCTGAAAAACTATTACATTTAAATTTTAATTTAATTAATAATAATAATATCGAATCAAATCTTAATTTAACAAATTGTTAAAATGTAATTCATGAAATTATTTTTTATGTAAATATACCATTATGTTTATTTACATAATGATTTAATAATAATATATTTTGTTATATAGAAATCTGAAATTTAATTTTTTATCTTTTATCATATTATTATATAATAATTAGATATTGGAATTTTATTTTATAAAAACAAAATATATATTTTATAAAATAAATTATTAAAAATAACTATTAAACAACAATTTATATTATAATTAAAAAAATTAAAATATATTTGAAAAAAATAATTATTTTATTTTTTAAATTTATGAAAATGGGATAAAATAATTAAAAATCATATATATGATTATATATTTTTTAATTGATTTTTAATATCATTAATATTCAAATTTTATTTATAACTAATTTATATAATATAAATTGAATTTATTTTTATTTATGTTTTAGTATTATATTTATTTAAAATATTTTATTATATGATTATTTTTATATTAAAATGTATTCGTTAATTAATCAAAGAATTTATTATTTTTTCTCTCCAATAAATTTTCACTCAAAAATATTTTTATATTCAACTAATAAATTAATTGATGAGTCTAATATTAAATCTTTGGTACAAAATAAAACATTATTAGAAGAAAATACTAAATTAAAACAAAAAATAAAGGATTTAAAAGACCTTTATATAAATAAAGTAAACGAATTTAATAATTTTCAAAAAATTCAAGAATTAGAAAATATAAAAATAAAAGAATCTATATTAATAAAAATAATAAAAGAATTATGTGTAATAAAAGATAATTTTTCTGAATTAATCAAAATAATATCATCTAAAGAAAACAAAATAAGAGATAATAAAGATAATATTTTAGAAAATATTTTTAATGGGATAAAATTAATGAATAATAATCTAGAAAAAATTTTTATAAATAATAATATTCAAGAATTTATTCCTGAAATTGATTCTATTTTTGACCCTAAAACTCAAGATGCAATTTATAAATATGAAGATAAAACAAAAAAAGATAATTCAATAGGAAAAGTTTTTAGTTCAGGTTATAAATTAAATAATAAAGTATTTAGACATGCAAAAGTTGCTGTTATTAAAAATCAAGAAAGAAAATTAATTTAATTTCAAAATTTTTATTATTTATAAAAAAATATAAATTTAAAAATAATAATACTATCATACATTTTAATATTTTATTTTAATTATTTTCAATTACTCTTTCTTTTGGATAACCATTTAATCCTTTAATATAATATCTATCTAATTTACATATTTCTTTATCTAAATAATTCATCATTTTTAATTTTTCTTTTATATGTTCATATTTTTTTTCTCTTATATAAGTACTTTTATATTTATCAACTAATTCAGCATTAATTTTTCTTTGAAGAGTATTTGTATATTTCATTATATCTTTATTTTCACAATTCCCAGTTCTCATTTTTTCAATTTCTTCTTTTGTAATTCCTGTATAATTAACAAAATATTTTTCTAAATCATTAATATATGATTTATCATTTCTTATATTAGGAGAACTCATTGCAGTTTTAAATAATTTACTTAATTTTGATAATTTTAAATCTTCTAAACTTTTATATGACAATTTATCTTTATTTAAATCATTATCTACTTTTTTACTTTGAATAATATAATTGAATGAATTATCAAATTTAATTGAATTTAAATTAATAGGACTATCAATTAAATTTAAATTAATATTTGAATCTTTTAAATTTAATTTATTATTTGGAACAACTGAAGAAAATTTAATTGAATTTCTTGGAAATAATGTACTATTTCTTTTATATAATTGAGATTTAAATAAACCATTATAAGTATGTAATTTAGGAATACCAGATGATTGTCTTTTAATTGAATTTCTATGTGTTGAATAAGATGTTTCATTTTTAATTAAATCTAAAATAGTTTTATTATAATTTTCTAATTCTTCAATCTCTAAATCTTTATTTTTTCCATATCTTGATGTTTCAAATGATAGATGATTATTAATTGATTTTTCTTTTATTTTATTATTATTTTCTAAATTTAAATCTAATTGTTTTAAATCATTTATATTTCCAGACTCTTTTAATTTCTTTATTTTTTTATTTATTTCTATTTTTTCATTAGTATCTTTTTTTAATTTTTTTAAATAAGTGACACATTTATCTTCATTATTTGATATATTTCCGTTAAAAAATGTTTGATTTCTATATGTAAAATTTAAATCTTTTTTTGTACATAAAGGATTTTGTTTAAATAAATTGTGTTTTCCTGTTGTTAAATCTGGTACATTATATCCCCTTATTTTATAAATTAAAATTAAATCTTGATAATCTTTTTTAAAATTTGATATTATTTGTCCTTTTGAAAAAAGTTTTTGTAAGTCATAAAATTTTTTATATCTATTTATTCCTTTTTGAAATTTATCATTTTTTTTTTTTATATTTAAAAAATTTCCTTTTAAATGCTTATTTATTTCATCAAATGATTTTGCACTTTTCATTATTTCATTTATTTCATTTTTTATTATTTTTTTCCCTAAATTTACATTTAAATCACTAAAGCAATTTTTTATTTGTTTTGGTAAATTTAAAGCATTAAATTTTCTTTTATGTAGTCTTATAGACATATTTCAAATTATTTAATTTATAATTTATTTAAATTTATTTAATTATTTTTCACAAAAACTTAACATTGATAATTTCATTGCAATTTCTTTTAAATCATTAGTTTTATTTTTTTTTTCTGTATAATATGGAATAGAAAATATATTATTTACAATATCATTATTTGTAGTTTTATTAATTATATTTTCACTATTTATCATATTTTCATTGTAAATTTTTTTGACATTTAAAATTTCAGATTTATTTTCTTTGATTTTATTATCTTCAACTTGTAAATTATTTTTTTGATAATTTTTAATATTCTTTAATAATTCTTCTTTTTTGAATTTCCCTTCATTAAATTCATATAATTTACATATTAATTTAGCAGTCATAATAGTATCAAATAATCCATTATGAAATAAACCATCAAGAGAATAAGGTTTAATATTAAAATAATTACAACAATCAATTAATTTTTTTTTAACTTTTAATTCAGGAAAATTAGTTTTCATTAATTCATTAAAAACTTTCATTGAACATCTAAATCTTTCAGGAGGTAATTTTTGAAAACCTAATTTTTCTAATTCATCATTTAGAAAATAAAAATCAAAAGTCATATTATGAGCAAAAATAATTGAATCATTTCCAATAAAATCAAGAAAACTTTGAATTAAATTTTTTTCTTCAAGAAAATATTCTTCAAAATAATTTTCATAATCATCAGTTTTAATATGATTAATATCTGTAATTTCTTTTTTAATTGGTTTTATTGGTTTTAAAAAAATATGAAATTGTTTTCCTGATAATTTACCATTTAAAATCTCAACTGCTGCTAATTCTAAAATTTGTTCATTAAAATGACTTAAACCTGATGTTTCTGTATCAAAAACTATTATTCTATTATTAATATCTGGTAATTTTTTTGAATGTTCCCAATTTATTTTTTGTTCCATTTTTCAAATAAAAATCTCTTTTATTATCAATTTATTTTTTAAAAATTTATTAAAATAATTAATATTGAATTTAATTAATAAATCTTATATAAACGATCCTTTCATAAATGATATATTCACAAATTATGTAATTTTATTTATAAAAATAATGAAGAAAAACTTATTGAAATCAAATAAAAAAAATAATAATATAATCATGATACAGATTAAATCTATTCCTGAAGTTGATTTAAATCAAAAAATTACTAAATTTAATGGTTTTAATATTATTGAATTAAATGAAGATGATGATAATAATAATATAGATAAAGATTATTTTAGTAAAGATTTAGAAAATGAATTTGAGAATCTTTCAGAAAAAGAAATAAGTAGATTAAAAAATATTGCAAATAAATGTGAAAATTATTATTATATGAATCAACAAGGAGATACAATTATTAATGAACCTTGTTTTAAATGTAGAGGTAATTTTTTTAATTCAAAAGATCTTTTATATTTTGTAAATAGAAAGGATTTATTGAGTTATTTAAAATATGCTTTTTATTTTCTAAAAAAAATCATTTTTATCAACCATCAAAATTATTCAAATAACAAATATGATTTAGAAAAATGTGATAGTAATTATTTAATTAACTGGAAATTTTTTATTCCTAAAACAATGTGTAGAATTTGTTTTATGGAAGTTATAAATATGGAAAATTTTATTGGAAATTTAAAAAATATATTTTGTGATATTGATAAAATAGATTTAATAAAAATAAAAAATAAGGGATTTTCATCTCGTTTTAGAAGAAGTAATTATCATCATAAAATAAAAAGAAAATTTTTTTCTTCAAAAATTAAAAATAATAGTTTAAATAATGAATCAATAAAAAAATCATCAAAAAACAAAATAAATGAGAATGTTAGTATTAATAATGAGAAAAATTATATTATTATTAATAAAATATGTTTAAATGATATTATTGATTTATCATTAATAAAGAAAAAAGATGAAAGTAAAATTGAAGTAATCCCAACAAATAATAATGAAAATAATGTAGTTAATAATATTAATAATATTTCTAATAATTTTAATATGTATAATATTAATAATTATCATATTAATCAACAACAAATCCCATATATTTTTTCAATGCAAAATGAAAATGTTGAAAAACATATTCCAAAATTTATTTGTAACAAAATAATTCTTTATGTTTATATTTTTACAAATTCAATTAATATTGAAATACAAAAAATAAATAATTATTTAAAATCTTTATATGAAATTTTTCAGGGAAATATAACTTTAGAATATTTTAATCAAGTCAAAAGTTATTTTTATCAAAGATTTTTGAATATAAGAAAAAATCAAAAAACAGCATATAATTTATTTTTAATGATTCATGATAACATTCATATAAAAATGTATAATTATATTAATCAATTATTAGAAAAAGAAAACAAAATTGAAGTAAGAACACAATTAATTGATTTTTTAAATCAATTAGATATAATAAATAAAGAAAGATATAAATTAATACAACAATACATAGATTCAATTCAAAAATTTTATCAATTTTATATTATATTAAATCAACAATTAAATGAAAAAGAAAATTTAATACCATTCTTAAAATAATTTTATATATTTTTAAATTACTAAAATTATAAAAGGATATTTATTATTATTTTTTATTTTAAAAATTTAAAATTTAAAAAATTAATTAAACAAATTATTATTTAATAAAAAAATGCCAAAATCAAATTCAAATATTCATCTAAGAACTCCAAAAAACATATTAAAAAATAGATCAGATTCATTTAATTCAAATAATACAATTTCAACAATAACATTAAGAAACGGGACAGAAAAAAGAATAAGAAATAAACAAACATACAGAGAATTATATTTAGAGAGAATGAGTTATATTCCAATAGAATTACCAAAAAATAAAGGAAGAAACACTTCAAAAAAATCAAGTTTTGCAGTTAGTGATGAAGATTATCAAATATTATATTCTAATAAATATCCAACTATTGAAGCTTCTTCTTTTAATACAAAATTATTAAAAAAAGAGTTATTGAATAATGTTTATAAATTAAATTCTAATCAAGAAAATAATAGTAAAGAAAATAATAATTTAGAGAAAAAAAGGATTAATTATTTAAAAAGAGGAAGTTTTGAGAAAGGAAAAAATATTTCTTTGATTAAAAATAATGATGATACATATAATCTTATTGATGATAAAAAAGATGAGGAAAATATAAAAAGATTACAAAATACTTTAGAAAATGTTTTTAAAAAAGTAAAAAATTCTCAAAAATTTTTAAATATTAAAGATGAGAATAATGAAACTTTAAGAAGAGAAAGAAAATCAATGACTAATATAAAAAATAAAGACAATAATCAAAATGAATTAAATAATTCAAATGAAAATAATCTCAATGTCAATAGTAAAAAAAAAGAATTAAATCAAAAAGAATTACCTAATTATAATAAAGATAACAATGTAGAAGAAGAAAATAAAAATACAAATATATTTTTACCTCAAAATAATGAAGACATAAATAATGAAAAAATAAAATCAAAAAGTATAAAAACAATAAAAAAATATACAATTGATAAAGATGGAAATTATGCAGAAATAGAAAATAAAGATGAAAATGATGAAAATGAAATGAATAATAAATCAAAAGATTTTAATCAAAGTAATCATATTAATAAAGATTTTAATAATAATTCACAAAAAAAAATTAGAACAATGAATAACTCTGTAAAAAAGGAAAAAGAAAATGATAATTCAATTTCTTCTTTAAAATATCAGACAATCCAATCTTCTGATAAAAGAAATAAAATCAGTTATCAAAATTTAAAAGAAGCAAAAGAATTATTTGGTAATTCAAAAAAGAATAATCTTAGAAATTTATTTAAAGGTAAATTTTTGGATAATTCAAATAATATTAATAATAATGTAATTATTAATACTTTAGATAAAAATTTATCTCCTAAAAAAAATGAAAATAAGGATAATAAAAATAATAATCAATTTTATAATAAAACACAAAGAAATAATTCAATGAAAGAAAAAAAAGCAACAGATTATACTGATACATCAAAAACTTCATTAGGAACTGAAATAACTAAAAATTCAATAAAAAATAAACAAAATAAAGAAAATATAAATTATATTACTAATTATCAAAATAATGATAATTTTAAATATTTATATAATAAAGATAATAATTTGAAAAATGAAAAACAAAATTATTTAAATAATAATAAAAATGATAATTTAAATGAGATTAATGAAAATGAAAATAATAATAATAAAAATAATTCTAAAGGAAAAAATTATAAATTTCTTAAAAAAAGTGAAAAACCTGTTTCAGGTAATTTAATAAATGAAATGAATAATAATGAAAACAATGAAGAAATAAATGATATTAATAAAATATATAATAAAGATGATATTAATATTGATTCAAATATTAAAAACAATGAAAATAATAATAAAAATGAAAAAACAAATTTTATAAATTCTCTTTATTCAGGAATTTACGATAATGAAAATGTAAATGAAAATGAAAAAGATAAAAAGATTATAAGTACTCAAAAAGAAGAAAGAGAAAAGCAAATTAATTCAAATAATATTTCAAATAGGAAAAATTTGGATAAAAAAAAGACAAATAATAATAAATTTGAAATAAATGAAAATAAAAATATAGAATCTGTTAATGAAAATCATAACTTTTTGCATGATAATAATAAAGGCAATAAAGTAATATTAAATAATCAAATAAAAAATATTCCAAAACTTAATTTAAATAATGAAAATAAAAATCAAAATAATAAAAATAGTTTTATTGACAATAAAAATCAAAAAAATAATAATAGTTATATTGAAAATAAAAATATAAGTTGCAAAAATAGTATTTTAGAAAATCAAAGCTTAAGTAACAAAAAAAGTTTTATTGAAAACAATAAAAATTCAAATAATCAAGATTTAAAAAATAAAAATAGTAATATATTGGATAATAAAAAATTTTTAAATAATAAGAGCATAAATAAAAAAAATAATTTCATTGGTAAAGCAAAAAATGTTATCCAAAAAGAAGAAAAAAACAAAAAATCTTTTATTGATAAGAAACAAGATGATGATATTGTAAATGAAGATGATGATGATTTTGTAATAGAAAATGCTAATTCAAATGAAAAAAATAAATTAAATAAAAATACTCAAAAAAAAGAAGATGATAAACAAAATAATAAAAATAAGTATAAAAATAATAAAGACAATAAAGCATATATTCAAAATAATAAATTTCTTTCAAAAAAAAAAGATGAAAAAATTAATGATTTAAATAACCCAAAAGATACTAAAATAATTAATAAAAATGAAATTAAACTTAAACTTCAAAAGGAAAAATCTGATGATTTGATTAATAACATAAAAATACCAGAAAAAGATATATTTATAAATAAAAATAAAGAATACACAAAAGAGCCTGAAAATGAAATATTAAATAAAGATGATTTATTTCAGAATGACTCAAAAGAATTAAAAAATAAATCAATAACTGAAAATAAAGAAAATGAAAAAAACAAAATAAATGAAAAAGAAGATATTAATAAAAATTCTTCAGAAAAGAAAGAAGAAATCAAAAAACCAGAGAGAAAATCCCCAAAAATTATTCCAATAAAAACAAAAAAAGAATTTAAAAATGAAGATTTTGAGGTAATATCTTTAAGTGGTAAAGGGGCCTATGGTACAGTACTAAAAGTAAAATTAAAATCAGATACTTCCGATAAATTATTAGCCATAAAAATAATGGATATAAAAGCCTTAACAAAAATTAAAAAATTATATCAAGCCTATTTAGAATGTGATATTTTATCCCAAATAAATAGTCCTTATATAGTCGATATATTAGGTTCTTTTATAGAACATGGAAAAATACATATAGTTATGGATTATTTATCTAAGGGAGATTTCTCTGATTTTATTCGTCTTAATTTTCCTTTGAAAATAGACACTATTCAATTTTATGCAGCGGAAATTGTTAATTTTTTAGAATATATTCAATCTAAAAAAATAGTACATCGAGATTTAAAACCAGAAAATATTATGATGAATGAAAAATGGCATCTACAAGTAATTGATTTTGGAACGGCAAGAATATTAGGAAAATATTTTGATAAAGAAAATATGGAATTTAAAGATGATGATAAATATGACTTAAGTGAAACTGATGATTTAAAAGGAACTAAAATAGCTATAAATGAAGAAGATGAAGATGATGATGACTTTTTTGAAGATGCTAAAGCAAAACCGGAAAGAAGAGGTATGACTTTTGTAGGAACTGCTGAATATGTTTCACCAGAGGTTTTAGGTGATAAACCTGCTGAATTTGGCGCTGATATTTGGGCTTTGGGAATTATGATCTATCAAATGTTCTTTGGAAAAACTCCTTTCAAAGAGAGAACTAATTATTTAATTTTCAGAAAAATAGAGCAAATGAAAATAGATTTTGGTGACGGAGAAAAAATAAAAATATCAGAAGAAGCCAAAGATCTAATAACAAAAATATTAGTAAAAGAACCAACTAAAAGATTAGGAGCAGGGGAACCAGGATCAGAATATGATATATCTCATCTTAAATCTCATCCATTTTTTAAAGGAATTAATTGGAAAGATCTTCATAATTTAACTCCACCTAATAGCGAAAATTTTGATTTTCTTTTGAATCAAAAAAATAAATCAAAAAATAAAGTGGAAGAAAATAATAATAC
>JAEEGK010005976.1_pt1 | contig 29341 bp, 24 predicted proteins | sample 8958771 | NCBI WGS metagenome assembly JAEEGK01 (sample SAMN16246547, study PRJNA631951) | gut metagenome | biome: gut microbiome; feature: rumen; material: SC-attached | host: Bos | place: Iran: Karaj | collected 2018-10 | reverse complement strand
ATTACAAAATCTATCAGTTCATTTAAAATTAATTTGGAAAAAAAAAAAAGGAAAAAACAATAAAAAAAGAAAAATATTTTCAATTCAAAAAAATACTTAAAATTTAAAAAAAAAAAAGATGAAATAAAAATATTAAAAATGTTAAATTTAAACAGAAATAGAATATCAAAAAATGAAAATAGATTATAAGTATTAATTATGATTAATAGAATGAAAACAAATACTGAAATTTTGATTCTAAAGAAGAAGCCCAAAAATTTATGATAAATTTTTTATTAATCATGGGAATAATACAAGCACTAATTTTATCATGAAAGATATTTTTTCAAGTTGAAAATTAATAATTTTTAAATAATTAAACGTTTTTATTGTTTTAAAATAATATTTTATTTTATTGTTTACTAAAAGTTTTATGTTGGTTAAAAATTCTAATTTATATGTTTATATATCTTATTAGTAAATATTTGAATAGTTAAAGAACTTTTTTATATACTTTTGTAATATTCTTAAAAATTCAATTTCTAGAAAAATTAATATTTCTTTTATTAAATAATTATTTTTATATATATTAAAATAAATTGAAATGATATCGGAATTATAAAATAAATAAAAAAAAATTTTTTTTAGTTTCAGAAAATAGAGCTAGATTTTTAATATTATATTATTAATTATGAAATTTTTTACTTAGTTCATCAGCATCGTTTTGCAAAAGAGTCCAACAAAAATTAGTATCTTCACTCATATTATTATAATAATAATTTTCATGAATATCATAATTAGAATTCTTATTACTTATATTTTTATCTTTTTGTTTTCTATTTGGATCTCTATTAAACTCGAGAACTTGGAGATATCTTGCTAATTCTGAATCATTATTTTGATTATCAATTCTATTATTATATTCATCATATTGAATTTTCATTGCAAATTTAGTGTCTTCATGATTATTATATGAAGGTGGTAAATTATCTTTATTTTTGTTTGAAGAAGGTTCTTGAGATATTTCTATATTTTCCTTTTGATCATCATTTTTATCTATGTAATTACTTAAGTAAGTTTTTCCTTTACATTCTTTTGAATGCTTCTCTTTGTTACTCAATAAAACATTTCTGTCACAATATTGACATTGATAAACATTATTTATCATTTTTTACCTTTTTTAACTAATTAATATATATATAAATAAAAAATAATAAAAATTATTCAAAATATATTAAATATATTTATTGCAAATGATGATAAACTTAAAATCAGCAAGAGAATTAAAACCAAAAAATTTAAATAGAGAAAAATTATCAATTTTAAGTGGAAAATTATCAAATCTTAACTCTAGAAATCAATCGAATACAAAACATGTGAAAACTAATAAAATAATAAAAGAAATTAAAGAAAATGAAAGAGGAAAAAGATTAAAGAAAATAATACTGAATTTAAACAATGAAAATCAAGTAGACAATAATAAAATACTTTTAAAAGCAGAAAAAATAATGATAAATAATTTAAAAAAATATAATGTTTCGGTTGAATTTTTAAACAAAAAAATAATAACTGATATAATATTTGATGAAAGAAAACATATAGTAAGTGTATTTAAAAATTATTTATTATGGGATGAAATGAGTGACTTTTTAAATAGATTTTATTATAAGCATGAATCAAAAAATAGATTACCAAAAATAAATCATTATTATGAAAAATATACTTTATTCCCTCCAGTATATTATTCATTAGAAGGTGTAATAAAGATAATGATAAAAAATGTAAAAAAGAAAAAAAAATATTTAGAAATGGTTGAAGAAAATGAAGATAATTTAAATAATAAAAAAGATATTAAAAAAAAAGAATTTATTAGAATAATAAATCCAAATGATTTATCTGAAACAATGTCATTAAATACTTATATTAATCCAAGTAATTTTACAAATACATTTAGCTCTTTTCATTTAGAAAAAGATAATAGTTCAAAAGATTTAGGTCAGTTAATAAATAATGTTATGAATGATGGAGATTTATCTTTTTACGATAATGATATTGATATTAATAAAAGAAATAAAAATAATTCACATGAAATTTTTATTAGTAACTTAGAAATAAGTAAATCTTTATTTAATTTAAATGATTGTGAAATCCAAAAAGAAGAAAATAAAATATTAAAAATTGATTTATTTGAGAATCAAATAAATGAAAAAAATAAAACAAAACTTCCTAATACAGGAAAGATTTTAGAAATTAAATCATTAAATTTACAAAATATTAATAATTTCAACATCCCTTTTTTATCATTTAATAATATTGATAAAAAATTTCACAAATCAAGTAATAGTGATAGGCAACAAATTGGTAATTTTTATTCTAATCAATTTTTAATAAATGATAAATCATCTAATTTAAAAAAGAAAATAAATGAAAAGCAAAAAAATAATTTTCCAAATAATTTATTATTTACTCAAAAACTCTTATCTGCAACATCAAGAGAGTTAAATTCAAAAAAACAAAAATTAAATAAAATAAATGAAAAAAAAAATCAATCAATAGAATATTTATTAAAAATTGTTCAACATCCAAAAAATATTAGTACAAATTCAAAGTATAATAATCAAACGAATAATAAAGTAATAAAACAAAAAAAGAAAACAAATTTAGTAATTCAATTAAATTCAAATGCAAATAAAAATATATTAAGCAATAGAAATAATACTTTACAAAATAAAAAAGAAAATAAAAGTAATTCAAATACAGAAAAAAAAAATAAAAGAAAGAATTTAACAAATATAATAACTACACCAATAAATTATATAACAAATAATAATATAACTTCATCAATATATAATATCAATTTAAATGTAAATTTAGGACATTCATTAACAAATCCAAATAAATCAAATTCAAATAAGAAAAATATTAATCAATTAAATCATAATACATATTTAAATACTGTTTTTATTAATAAAGTAAATAATAATAAATATAAATATAATAATATTCGAAATATAATATATGGAAATCCTCCTATCCCTATTTCAACAAATTTAAATATGAATAAATCAAAAAATAATAATTTTGAACAAAAGAAAAAAAGTATTGAAACAAAAAGAAAAGATGGTAAAATATCATATGATTTAAATACTGGAGGAAATAATGTTCATATAAGTATTCAAAAACAATCATTTTCAAATAATAATAACACAAATAATATAATTAATAATCAACCTAGTCTTAATATAAATATACATTGTAATAATAATACAAGAGAAAAAAAATTATCAAGAAATGATAAAAAAAATTTATCTAATATACAAACTGGAAATACAAATAAAGGGAAACATATTATTATTCCTTTAACTGAAAATAAAAATTTTCAAAATCATAAACTAAAACCAAAAGTTAAAAGGTCAGTTAAAAAAAATGAAAATAATTTAATTAATATTTTATATCATGAAACAAGTATGAGTTTAGGAAAATTAAAAAAGCAATTAAATATTCAAATTAATAAAAAATATCCTTTAACTTCAAGAAATGATAAAGATATTCCTTATGATTTAATTTCTAAAATGTTAAAAAAAATAAAATAAAATTTTTACAATTTTTATTTTAATTTAATTTATGAAAAAAAAAATAATATATTTTATAAATAAAAAAATGTTGAAAGCTTTAAAAGAAGAACAAAAAAGACGCAAAATAACACAACCTATTTTAAATAATAATAATAACCCAATATCAAAATCTTATAATGAGTTAAAGTATTTATCTTCTTTATGTTACACTAATTATAATGGGGCCATAATAACAAATAATTCAAATAATACTTCTAACAGCCAAATTTCACCTGAAATTAGGGACAATAATAAAAATATATTAAAAAATAATAATAGAAAACTTAATTTCTATTTTAGTCCAAAAAAAAATTTTAATTTTTCCAATTCTCCAATGGATGATTCATTAAGGAAAATAAAAAAATTTACTAAAAATAATTCTTCTAAATTATTTTTTAAAAATGGTAATGCCAATAATAATATTAAATTAAATCATTCAAAATCACAACAAAAATTAATAAATGAGAATTACTATAACAAAAAAAATATTAATAATTTTAAAGATTTAAATTTTTCCTTAAATAAAAAAAGTTCTTTACAATCCTTAATAGATTTTAAAGAAAATTTAACAAATCTTGAAAATGATTTTTTAAGCAAAGTAAAAGAAAAATTTGAAGAAAATGAAAAAACATCAAATGAATTAAATGAAAATATTCAAATTTTAAATAATCATTTAATTAATTCAGGAAAAGAATTAAATTTATCAAAGGAAAAAAATATGATATTTAATAATGAAAATATTAAAATGAATTATGATTTTAAAAGAATGAAATTAGAAAATAAAAACAATGATGATGATATAAAAAATATAAGAGAAGAAATTAATTTAATAAATCAAGAATTATCAAAATTAAGTCAGGAAAATGTTGAATATTTAAATAAGATAATGGATTATTGTAATGAAATAAATGATATGAAATCTCAAATTAAAGTTCTTCCTGATTTAATTCACAGATGTGAAGAAGATAGGAAAAATTTATCAAGAGCAATATTAATAATACAAAAAAAATCACAAGAAATAAAAAAAGAAAATTATAAAATAGATATTGCAAGGGATTATTTAGGACAAGATTTAGAAACAGCATTAGAAATTTATAAAGCACAAAATATTACTTAATATTTATTTTATTATTATATATATTTAAAATTTTTTTTTTGATTTATTTAAATAATAAATAAAAAATAAATTTTTAAATTTTGATAAATGTATAATGGAAAGTAAAATTTAATATAATAAATAGTGATTATGACCAAAATATAAATAAAAATATAAGGAAATCAAAAAGAGAAAGTTTTCATAGGAAAACAGCATCATTTATAAAGTTAGATGATATTTTAAATAATAATCAAGAAGAGGAAAAAAAAGAACTTGAAGAAAATAATGAAAAAATAATTAATGATATTGATAAAGATAATAAATTATCATCAGTAAATTATTATATAAATGAATTAAATGAATGTAATAATAATATATTATTTCCATCATTTGATGAAGAATCGAATGATAGTGTAATAATTAAAACAGATGAAAATATACCAAATAATATTTATGCACAAATTGAAATGAATAATTTAAAAAATCCTCCAAATAAAAGTTTTATTCCATTAATAAATACTTTAAGATTTAAAAAAGATAAAGAAGAAAATGCTACTCCATCATATTTATTAGCTTTAGGAATCAATGATAATAATAATAAAAATGATTATTATATTCAAACAGGAAATATTATTGAGGAAGAAAAAAGTGAAATTTTAATTAGTGAAACAGATTTATCTAATAAAAAAATAATAACAAAGAAAAATAATTTTCTTACTATTAGAGAACAATTAAATCTCAATTACAAAAAAGAATTAAATTCTAGATTTAATGAAGAGATAAAATTTGATGAAGAAAACAAAAAAAAAATATTTATTACTGTTAATAAAATAAAGAAAAAAAATAATGAAAAAGAATTAAAAAAAAGAGAAATAATATCTAATAATAAAAAGAATCTTTTATCAATATTTTTTACATTAACCAAAAATAAAAAAGAAAATAATAAATTAAATAAAAAAAAAAATATTTCAATTGAAAAACCAAAAAATAGAAGAACTTATAGTCATGGGAGTTCATATATAAATTCAATAAAAGTAAATAATAAACCTTTCAAAAAATTAAATACAGATAGAATTAAATATATAGATAAAAAATGTATAACTAGAACTAATAGTAATATTAATATAATTAGAAAAACAAATCCAATTTCTAAATTAAATAATAACGGAAATAATTCTTTTCGATTAATTCCATTTTCAAATAAAAATAATTTATCTTTTAAAATTAATCAAAAAAAAAAATAAATTATAAAAAATGAAAAAAAATATATTTGAACAGTACAAACAATTGATATATAAATTAAAAATTTTATTTAAAAATTTTGTAATAAATTAATTATAATAAGCATAAAAATGAATATCAATTTAAAATTTTGTAATTCCCTTTTCAATCTGACAAATAAATTATTATTAGTTTCATGAATCATATAAATACTAAATTTTAACATTTAATAATATTTATTTTATAATTTTTTTATACACAATAAATCTTAATATTTGCAAAATATATATGATTATTCAATCAAGTCACAATGTAGATATAAAATATTAAATTAAAATAAAATTTATATGTAAAAACAAGTTTCTGCAAAATCATCCGTTTCTAATTTATTAATTAATACTAAAATATTTTTTCCAAGAATAAAATGATACTTTTCTTGTTCTTTCAATAAATATTTCCCAATATCATTATAATTAATCCAAAGTTCTTTTTGACCATTTTTCCATATACCATATTTTAAAGAATTATCATTAATTTTAACACCAACACCATTTTGTTTTCCTTTATCCCAAAAACCAGCAAAAGCAACTAAAGGTTTTTTTTTCCAAATAAAAACTCCAAAACCACTTTTATCATTTTTAATATAATTTCCAATATACATATCACCATTTTTCCATTTAAAAAAACCAAGACCATTCATATTTCCATTTGTAATTTCTCCAGAAAAAATTCTTCCATCATTATAAAAAATAATACCATAACCAGTCATTTTATTATTTTTAAATTCACCTTTATAAATTGTTCCATCTGGCCATTTATATATTCCTACACCATGTTTTTTATTATTTTGAAATTCACCTTCATAAAGTATATTATCATTTTTTTCTATTCCAATTCCATTTAATATATTTTTATTCCAAATTCCTTCTAATTTATAATTTAATGTTTTATAAATTCCGTATCCTTCTGGGAAATTTTCTTTATATATTCCTGTAAAAGTTCCTTCTTTTTCTTTATTGTAAAATTTACATAAACCACATACTTTGTTATTTTCAAATCGACCTAATAATTTACTTTTATCATCCCATTCTACTATTCCAAATCCATTTTTTTGATGAGTTAATTTATCTTTTTCACCTTTATATTTTAAAGATTTACTTTTTTTTAATAGAAAATAACCAAATATTTCGTCATATATAATATTAATTTTTACTTTTTTTTCCTGTAATGTATCTTCTTGATCTTGTTTTAATGAAAAAAAAGTTTTTGTTGATTGAATTGAAGTATAATTATTTTTCATTGTGTTAAATATTGAAGATAAATTTTCTTTATTAAAATTTGGATTAATTTCTGTATTTATATCATTATGTAGGTGAATATTATTATTAATATTATTTATATTCTCAAATTCTATATTATTAGGAGAAGTTGATGATTTAGTTGGTGCTTCTTTTATTTGATGATTACTCATTTTTTTTTCAAATAATTTTGACTTGATTTCTTTTCTTTTTTCATATCCTCTAAAAACACTTTGAATTTTAGTAATATTATAATTCATAAAAAAAATATTAGAACTTGCGTCATATGGGACTATTATTTGATTTTTAAAATTATTTTCATCTTTTTCTTCAAGGTTTTTATTTGATAAATCTAAATCTGAAAATGAAATTCCTTCTTTTATATTTGCCCTTAAACAAATTGGGTTTGATGATGAATTTACTAAATTTCCCATATTTATTTAACATTTAATATTTTTATTTTAAATAATAATTAAGAATAATATTTTTTGTTTTTTTTTATTAATGCAAGGAAAAATTGTTTTGTTTATATAAATTATTAAAAATTATTTTTTTCTATATTTCTTTCTATATTATTATACATTTCATAACTTGATTTATTTGTTGTTCCTAAACTTGTTAAAATTTTTTGTGATGAATTTTGTGGAAATAAAAAGTTTTTATTTACATTATTTTGTTGTATTTGATTAAAATTCCTTTTCATATATCTTTGTTGAATATAATCTATTAATTTTTTATTCTCATTTTGTAAATAAATTTGTTCTTCTTCAGTTTCTGATAATTTTCTAAGTAGAAATTTATAATTAACATCTAATATTTTTAAATTATCTTTTAATTTAGTTAATTCTTCATTTAATTTAATATTATCTTCTTTCATTTTTTCAAAATTTTTTTTTTCATTATCCATAATACAATTAAAATATATTTGGTCTTTTAAATTATTTATATATTTATTTACTTCCCCAATATCTAATGATAATTTTTGATATGCCAAATTTTTTTCTTCATATTCAGCAACATTTTCAATATCAATATCTTTATTATTCATAATTTCAGTTAAATCATTTTTATAATTTTTCTTTGGTTTATATCTTGTTATTTTTAATAAATTTTTAAATTTAGATAAAAGTTTTTTAGGTGAATCATTTTGAATTGAAGTAACATTACTTAATATATTTGTAGAAGAAATTTTAGAAAAATTTGAATTATAATATTTATCAGATACAATATCAGAAATATCATTTCTGATTTCTGATAACAAAATATCACTATTTTTCTCATTTTCTCTAGGTGAAATTTGAAGATCAATTTTAGAAATTGAAATTGGTTTAATATCAATAATTGAATTACTTTTATTATTATTTTTTTTATAATATTCTCGATAAAAAGAAAGTAAGTCATTTGATGATATAATTGTATTATTTATTCCTTCTATTAATTTATTATAATTATTCCTTATATATTCAATTTGTTCAAATAAAACATTATTTATTATTTTTGAATTTTCATCATATTCTGAACTTTTAATATTTATTAATCCTTCATTTATTAAATCAATTTCTTTTGTGCATAAATCTTCTAATTTTGTTAGAATCATAGAATATTTTTCTTTTATATTATTATCAAAATTATTTTTTTCATTATTTATTTTAAATTGTAAAAATAATAAACAATTAATTTCATCTCTCATATTATCTCTCCATTTCAATAATTTATTTTCAAAATTATTAACATTTAAATTATTTTGTAATTGAGGTTCTACATTAATTACAAAATCATCATTCATTTTTTAAGAATTATTTAAAAAATTAATGAATAAATATTTTCATATTTAAATCAAAAAAAATAGTAAAATTATTTATTTTCTTAAATGGCATCAAAAGTATCAAAAAACAACGTTATATACCCAAATTTCACAATAGATTCATATCAACAAACAAATAAAATGGCCAAGGAAATAAAAAATAAATTGAGAACAAATATTGATCCAATAGTTCAAAGATTTGATAAATATAAACCTAAACCCTTTAAATCAAGTACTATATCTACAGAATATCATAAAAGAATGAGTGAAAAATCAGAAAAATTACCAATTAAAAGAATTCCACAAAATGACAATTTAGGTAAAAATTTTACTATTATATCACAAAATAATGATAAATATCATATTAAATTTTTAAAAAGATATAAAAATGAACAAAGTGAAGAAAAACCATATAAAAAAAATATAAAAACTTTTCATAAAAAAGATAATTTAAATAATTTTTATTTTGATAATTTCAATTCAAATAAATTAAATGAAACTGAGAGGGCAATTATAAGAGTAAATGTAAATAATATTTTTTAATTTTAATAGCTAAAAAAAAAATTTGTACCTAAAGATAATGATGATGTTTTCAAAATGAATCCAATTAAAACAGAATATAATTATCAATTAGCAAGACCTTTAAGTGAAAAAAATTCTTCATTTGAAAAAATCTTTCATCCATCAAATATATTAACTGAACAAAATGAAATTTTAACAAGAAATAAAAGACATTTTGATAAATATAAAAAATCTTATACTGATTCTGTTACTGATATTTTCCAAAGTAAAATTTATGCAAACTCTAAAGAACCAAAAATTTGTAGTAAACCAAATAAAGGAGATTTTGAATCATTAAGTCAAGCTGCTAAAAATAATTTAAGCGAAAGATATTATTTTGATAATAACTTTTCTCAATTTTAATTATATTTGATTATTTTATTTTTAATTATTTTTTTTAGAATTAGATTTATTAAAATAATAAATTATTTTTCTTTTATATTTTTTTTTATTTACTTTTTTAAAAATATTTGTTTTATTATATATGATATAAAAACCTGAACTCCATTTTTACATTAAAAAATAATAATAATAATTACTATTACCGTTTTATTAAATTTATCTAAATTCAAAATTAATTGAATCGAAAAAATTCAAAATATACAAAAAAGATTTGAATCTTAACTTTTAAATTTAAATATAGCACATCTTTATAATATAAAAATTAAAACTAAAAATTATTAACATTATTTTCTTTATTTTTTTCATTTAAATTCCCTTTTTTACTTAATAAAATATTTTCTTCAATTTTTAAAGTTTCTAAATGAGGCATAATTAAATTTTTCCATTTAGCAATTAGTTTCTTATCATTTAATTTATAAATATTTTTACTAACTTCAATAACTAATTTTCTTCTATCATTACCAGAACATAATCTAAGTGCTTTTTGAATAACATAATTTCCAAAATTATTTTTCATAACTTCAAAAATTTTTCCACTTTCACAAACTTCATCAATATATTGTGAAAGTATATCATCACTTTTTTCAATACATCTTTCCATAACATTAGAAGAATATTTTTCCATTGATAAAGAAGTAAATTGTTTATCATATAATTTTAATATTTGTTTTACTTCAGGTAAATCCCAATTATCAACTAAGACTTGAATAACATAATTTCCATAAGGATGTTTTATTAAATCCATTGAATTTTCTTCAACAATATTTTTTATTTGTTCATGAATTTTAATTTTATGAGTAAATGTTATTATTTTTTTTACTAAACAAATACCATTTGCATTATATGCAAGTTTTAAAAAATTTTGTGATATGTAATCATAAATAAATGAAATATATTCTTCTTCAAAGCAAGATAATATTTTTTCAATTACATGTGATGAATATGGATCAAATGATAATTCTTCAATATGATCTTTAATTGCATTTATTATTATATTTTTTTCTATTTTTGAACCAATATGTTCTATTATACCTTGAATTGGATATGTTCCTATACTATTTGTACTTAATTTTATTAAAGAATTTTCAATACTTAATAAAAAATCTGTTTTATCTTTTTGATTGAGAAATGTAAAAAATTTTCTACAGAAATAATTTGCATAAGGATCTATTAATAATTCTTTTAAATATGGATTTACTTCTATGAAAATTTGATGAAGAATATCACTGTGTGTATTTTTTAAATAATTTTGAAATATTCTACTTCCTTTATGTGTTTTTATAATATTAACAAAATTTCCTTGTATTTTACTGTATATAAAATGATCTATTTTATCTGCTTTGTGTAATATATTTTTTAATTCATAAAGGGCAATTTCTGCTTTTAAATTTGTTTCTTTTGGAAAAACTACAGAACCAAATTTTTTATCTGATAAATTATTTTCTATTTGAATATCACAATTTTTACAATCATATGTTTTTTTTCTTCTTTCATCTCTATGAAAATTACTTTTAAATATAGTTGGTAAATTATTTTGACTATTATAATTATTATTTGGATTATTTAAATTATTCATCATGAAATTTGGAAAAACATAATTATTATTAGGAATTTGATTGATTAAATTATTATTAAAATTAAAATTATTATGTATTATTTGAGTATGAAAATAATTTCTATGAGATAATAATGGATTATTATGAGGAACATTATTATTAAATACATTAACAGTTTGAAATTTTTTATCATTCCTTTGATTTTTTCTAATAAAATTATTATTATAATAAATATTATTATCGTTTTTATTGTAATTGTCATCGTTGAAACATACTCTTTTTTTTTTTTGATTATTTATAATTATATTATTTTCATTTGTTTCATCCTTTTCATTTTCTTCATCACTAAAAAATAATTGATCTTCATCTCCTTTTTCTTCATTTAACATTTGATTTAACATTGATGTTATTTGATTTTCTAAAGTGGTTTTTTTATTTCCATTCATTTTAAATTTTTTATATATAAAAAATAATAAAAATTATTAATTGATAACAATTTTATAAAACTAAAAAAGAGGATGAATTTAATTTTTTAATATAAATTAAATATGCAAAAATATATTTCAAGTGTAATTTATGCAGATAGTTTTGCATGTCTTGTATGCTTAGAACAATTCTATCAAATTGAACAAAATGTTGCAGTTGTACTTGAATGTGGTCATACAATATGTAAAAAATGTTTAAAAGACATGTTAAAATCAGGAATTAAATTATGTCCAATTGATAATAGAACAGAAATTAAATTACCAAATGAATATAATTTTATAGAAAATAAAATAATCCATAAAGCAATTTCATTAAATTATAATTTAATAATAAATACAAAATCATTAACAAAATTATATTTTTATTATTGCTCTGATTGTAACCTATTTTTAAGTTTCCCATGTGCAGAAGTTCATAAAATTATAGACCATAAAGTAACATCAATTAGTTCATATACTAATGAATGGTTTTATTATATTTCAGATAATATTTCAACACATAAAATAACAAATAAAATTAAAACTTTTATTGTTTTATATTTTTTTCAAAGTCCATATATTTTAAAATTGAAAAGTTTTAAAATTAAAGAAATATTATCTTGTAATAAAAAAAAATTTACATTTTATGGAGAAACAATAAAAATAAATGAAAAAAATAAAATATTATATACAATATTATTAAGTTTATTATCAAATAATAATTCAGATGAGAATTATTCTTTGAAAAAAGGAATGATAATTGGAGAAAATGGTCAAGTAATTCAAGGATATTTTGTAATATATTCAGTCGCTGAAAACTATATAGTAAAAGGTTTAGGATTAACAAATTTTCAAGGTATATTTTTTGGTATAATGAAATTTGTTGCAATTCCACTTTATTCTGGATTTTCATTAGAAATAGGAATTTTAGATAATGGAATTTCATATTATTTTGGTAAATTTTCAGAAAAAAAAATAGAATTTCCAAGTTATGAATTTGATATTGGAGAAGAAATAACTTTTAAAGATAAATTTATTGAAGTTCAAAAAAAAAATAAAAACAATAAAAATGAAGAATGTTCTGAATATTTTGAGCATAATAAATATTTTAAATTAGAAGAAGATCAAGATAAGAATAAAAAATTAATTTTAACTGAACATTTTAATCACAGTAAAAATTCAAATCAAATTGAAATTTTCATAAATAATAATAATAAGATTCAATCAATTAATTTTATTTCTAAAAATAATAATATTTTTATTTCAAAAAAATTTCCTTATCAAGAAATAATATTAATTTCAGATTCAATTATTCACTTAATATTTGATAATGTTTATATACTTTTTATGGAAAAATATCTTATTATTTGTAAATCTTATTCTTATGAAAAACCTTTTTATGGTTATTTAATTATTCCTAATGATGAAAAATATTATGAAATAAATTCAAAGGATATTAAAGAATTTTTTTTAAAAGTTGATAATTTTTTTGATTCTATTGAAAAAATATTAAATTTAGAGTTAATTAAATGCGAAAGTTTTTATCAACAATTTATTCCTGATAATAATTTTGAAAGAAATAAATCAGAAAATTATTACAAAATTGATGCCGAAAATAATTGTATAATAAAATTTAAAGGAAATTCAATTGAAGATTCAAAAATTGAAAATGATAAGTTAAAAAATTTATCAATTAGAGATATATTACCTGATTTTTATGAGTGCAAAATATTAGATAAAAATAAAATTAAGAAAAAAAAAAGTATTCCAGTTTGTTCAAATGTTAGTTGTAAAATACTTTAAAATTTTTTAATTAGATATTATAAGCATATATTATTATTAAAAAAATTATGAATTCTCTAATACAATTATATAAATAAAAATAAATATATTTAACAAATAAATAAAATATTAATTTTAATAATTTAATTTTATTCAAAAATAAAAGATAAAACTTATTTTTTTTCAAAGTCCTTTCAAAGGTATTAATTTTTTTCTTTAATGGATAATTCAAGAAAAAATACAATTAAAAAAAAAATTTACGAATTTGATGAATCTTTATTTAAAAATGATAATGAATTCTTAGATTATGATTCTAAAAAACTTTTAAATAATTCTTTATCATTATCTCCTTCTCAAAATTATCTTAGCCAAATGCAAAACTCAAATTTTTCAAATTATCAACAAGAATTATTATTAAATAAACAAATTTTTGATTCAAAAAATAATAATTTATCATTTTCAAAAAAATTAGAATTAAATAATTCAAATAATCAAAGTAAATTTAAAGTGATAAAACTTAATTCCAATTTCCAAAATTCAAATTTATCGATTGAAAAAAAAAAGTATAATTAAATTTTTATTTTTAGTGAAAAATTAATAAATAATGTTTGGAATGTATATAAAAAAAATGAAAATATTATTAAATTAAAATTATTTAATAATAAATATTCCTTTTTAAAGAATTATCAATTATCTCATCAAATTAGTAACAATTTGAAACAGATTATAGAAAAGAAAAAAGACAATATATTAGAAAATATAAAATGTAATTGTAAAAGAACAAAATGTCTAAAAAATTATTGTGAATGTTTTTCAAAAGGGATTTATTGTAATAATTGTAAATGTACTAATTGTTTAAATAATGAAAAAAATATTGAAAAAATACAAAAAGCTAAACAAATATTATATATTAAATCACAAACAAAAAATAATATTAATAATAATATTTTTTGTAAATGTACTAAAAATAATTGTCAAAGAAAATATTGTAAATGTTATAAAAATAAATTTCCATGTAACAAAAATTGTAAATGTGTTTCATGTAAAAATATTGAAAAAAATGAATCTTTACAAAGTATTTCCTTAAAATTAAATGAAATAAATTATATTAATCATAAGAGAGAAAGAGATTTTGACAAAAATAATCAAAAAATTTAAAAACAAAAAATAAGAAATTAAAACCTTTGAAAAATAATTAATATTTTTTCAATATAAAATAAAATTAAAAAATTAAGAATCTGCTTTTTTTTCTGGTTCAGCTGGAACATCAGTAATTTTACAAATTTGTTTAGTTATTAAATAAAATTCATTTTGTTGAACAATAATTAATTCTTCACCACTTTTTAATCTCATTCTTATAGTTAAATTTTTATTAACACCAGGTTCATTTACTTTTTTTAAATCATCAAGAGTTCTTTTTGAATAAAGTATTAAATCAAATAATAATCCAGTTATTTTAACAACTAAAGCATTATCTTCTATATTTGATTTAAAAGGTATTCCTTCAGATGATACTAGAATATAAAATTCCATTGAAGTATTTTTTTCTTCAAATGCTTTAAGTAATTTGTCTAATTCACTTTGAGCCATTTAAGTAAGTTATTTTTTTAATATTATTTGTTAAATTTAATAATATTTATATAACTTATTTTTATTTTATGAATCGATATATTTATTAAAAAGAATTATTTTTTTAATTTTAATGAAGGAACAAAATAAAAATAAATAAATTTTTTCTTCTATACAAAAACCAAATTAATAATCCTTATTCATTATTTTAATGTATTTTACCTTTAAATAATTAAATCATTGAAACTATTTTTATAAATTTAAATATAAAATAATAAAATAATAAATTAATAAAATAAAAAAGAATAGAAAATTTCAAAATCTTTATCAAAAAAATTAAAAAAATAACTTCAAATATTTGAAGTTTATTATATATCATAAAAAATATTGTTAAAAATTTATAAAAAATGGCTAAAGCATTAAAGACAATATTATTAATAACAATAATATTAATTGTCAATTGTGAAAAAGAAATTCCAGAAGATTTACATTATTTATCAACAAAAGAAGAAACTGTTCATTTAACAAAAGCCCCAGCAAATTCATATTTAGTTATGCAATTTTATAATTGTGAAAATAGAAAAATTGATTTTAATCTAGAAATAGGAGATATTAAAAATGAATATTCATTTACTGAAGATGTAAAATTTCTATATTTCCCAATTGAAAATGAAAATATTCCTAAACTTCTTTTAAAAAATAATTTTGAAAAATTATTAAGATATTCATATTCAAGTGAAAATATTTTTTCATTTACTCCTGTTTTGGATAAAAAAATTAGAGCCACAGTAAATGGAAGAAATATATATTTCACATTTAGAAATTTTGCACTAGATGTTCAAAATGAATATTTAATTTTATTAGTTAAGAATCATAATCCAAAAAAAATAAATGATTTAACAAATAGATGTTATATTTATAAAATAATGCATGGAGAATTAAATGAAAAATTTCTTCTTCATCAATTTAAGTCAAAAACCTCTCAAAGTATGATTAATATGAAATATGAAATTCCAAGTAAAGATTATGAAGAATATAAGAATTATAGTGTTGTTATTTTAGGAAAGGAAACTACTAATTTTAAAACAGAAATTATCTATCAACCAATATATATTGAAATTATAGATCCAAATTTATCTGGACCTGGAAAAAGACCAAAAGAAGATAGAAGGCCTGCAGAAAAAAAACCAGAAGTTAAGAAAAGTTCTTTTACTATGAAATTATTACCTTATTGTTTATTTGCTTTATTTATTTTGATTATTTATTTTGTTAGATATTTTATTAAAAATAAATTTGAAGATAAAAAAAAATATTCAAGAATGGATGATAATGAAATATATGTTTAACATTAAGTTTTAGCAAATCTTGGTTTTTTAATTTAATTATTATTTAAATATTTACAAATTTATTAATCATAAATTCGACTTTGATATTTTAATAAATAATTTTTTTTTATAAAATAAAATGGAAGATAATAATATTGGGAAACATTGGTAAAAAAATAAATATTATTTATTAGTGATTATCCTAATTGTCATCAAAAAGATTATTTAAATTTTTATTGTGGAAAATGTAAAAAAAATCTTTGTAAAGAACATTATCATCATGAAGTTTCTTGTCCATTTGTAAAAGATGATAATAATGATGAAAATAAAAAAAAAATTGATTTTAATTATCAAATTAAAAAATGTTCTTTTTGTAATGGTGATATTAAAAATATGGAACCTTTTGAATGTCCTTTATGTAAAGGTTTATTTTGTTTAAAACATAGATTAGAATCTGATCATAATTGTAAAAATAAAGTTAAAGTAACAATTGCTGATAAATATGCTGAAAAAAGAGAATTAGCAAGAAGAAAAATTGAAGAAGCTAAAATGAAATTAAAGAAAAAATAAATTTTTTAAAATATTTTATTTTTTAATATAATTTTGGTTTATTAATTTAATAAAAAAAAATTAAATTTTTTTTATTATTTAAATTTTAATATGATATATTATAGATTAATTATTTTATTATTTTTTTAATTACTTATTAATTTCTATTAATTATTGAAAAAATAATTTTATATTAAATTTAAAAATTCATCACTTTCTTCCATTGGAATTTCATTTACACATTCCATTTTATTTATATCATCATCACTTAATTTCATATCTTTGAAAAAAATTTTTATAACTTTATTTTTATATTCATTACATTTTTCTTCATTTAAATCAATTTCTTTTCCTTTCCATAAATAAATTTTTCCTTTTTTATCTTGAAAAACACAAGCAATGAGAAATTGACCATCATTTAGATCATCAAAATCTAAAACAGAATCTTGAGTTTCATTAGGATAAAGAAAAAAACCTTTTTTCATTTCTTCAACATTTGAAATTTTAATATTTAAATTTTCTTTTTTATCATTTTTATTATTTTTAATTGAAATATCTTTATACCAATTATTCCAATCAGGAAAAATATCACTAATACCATGTTTAAATTTATTAATTTTTTCATTAGTTTTCAATAAATCATTTAAAAAATTTTCACTTTCATTTCCATCATTAATTAAAATAACATTATTTTTAGGTGCATTTTCATATTTTTGAATTAATTTAATATAATTATTTGCAGAATCTAAATAAATATCTTTAATTTTTGGATTTAATTTTGAACCAATCCAAATATAAATTGAATTAATTGAAACAATTATAAAAACGCCTCTTTTATCTAACATTCTTGTTTGAGAATTATCTTTCATTTCATAAAATGGTTCATTCATTAATCTACATACAATTTTATTAGGTTGCTCATTTTGAAATGAACCAACTGCAAATATTTTAGGTATATATCTATATTTTTTAGGTGGTTCAAATAATCTTAAATAAAAGTTTTGTAATTGAATTGAAAAACCAAAATTAGGTGATGAAATTTCTCTTTTTGATTGAACTAAAGTAAATGCTTTATCGTAAGAATATTTCTCTTTAAAAATTAAATATGCCATTACTATTGAAACACTTCTTGAAATTCCTTGAATACAATGTACAAGAACTCTTCCTCCTTTTTCTTTTACTGATTCAATATATTCAATACATTCATAAAATACACATTCTATATTTTCCATTACATGATCTTTCAAATAAAAAGATAAGTAATTTAATTTAGGATCATTGGCAAAATCATTATTACAAAAATCAGCGGCACAATTTATAATATTTGTAATATTATTTTTATCAATTAATTCTTTATTTTTTGCGGCATTGTAACTACTTAAATATAAAAAATTAGGAATTATTTCACTTAAATGTTTTGAATAATATTCATTAATTATTTTTTTTCTTTCACCATCTTTTAAATTATAATTTTCATTTAATGCTTGAATATTAATTCCTTCTTTATTTTCTAAATTAATTATTTTATCAGATGCTTTTTTTAAAATTGATTCTGGTATTTCATTTAAATTATCTTCTTCTTCTGCTTTCTTTTTAGATCTTTCTGTCATTATTTCATCATTTAAAATATTTCTTTGTAAACTTACCATTAATTTTGGAATTTTAATTTGAGATTCTTTATCTTTAATTTTCATTTTATTTTCATTATTATTTTGAATACATAAATCTAAATTTGCATCATCATCAAATGATATTCCATCATCACCATTATCATCTTTTCTTTTTGATGATTTATCATCTTTTCCACTTGATTTAGAATTTGAATTATTATCATTTAAATTTGTTTTATTTGGAAGATTTAAATTTAAATTTAATTTTAATGGCATTACTTTTGTTTTATTGTTTGTATTTATCAAACTACTTTTACCAAAATTAATTGAAGGAATATTTGACATTATTTCATTATCATTTTCTTCATCATCTAAATTAGTATCAATATTATCTTGATTTGATTTTATATCAACAAAAGTAAAATTACTATAAAAATCTCTTTTTTCACTTGTTTCTAAAAAATTAGAATTAAAACCTTTAAATAAAATTTGTTCTTTTTTTGGTTTTTTATCATCTTTTTTTTTTTTTTTTTTTTTTCTTATCAGAAATAGGATATAACCATTTAAATAAATAAACAGTTTCATGAAAATTAGAAATTTTTTCAGAACTTGGAGTACTATCTTCACTATTTTCAATAGTATTATTAATAATATCTCCCATATTAATAGGTTCACTTCTCTCAACAATATTATTATTATTATCCTTAATAAAAAAACCATTATAAAGAAATTGAACTAAATTAGGAGAAGATAATGCTTTATCTAAATCAAATGCTTTCATTAAAGCAATACTTCTTAAATAAGCTGAAGCTTTTTTTCCATTCCAAATAAATAACATATATTTAAATTCACTATCTTCTAATTCTCTCTTTGATAAAAGAAATGATTCTAAATTTTGACTATTATTATTTGGAAATGCATATAATAATCCTCTTGGTGTCATATTTGATGAACTTTCTATTATTCCCCATAATCCTGTTGGAAAAGGAGAATTTTCTACTAAATTTTCTTTTTCTTTTTTAAATATTAATAATATTATGTAAACATTGTGACAATCTAATAAAAATCTTGATTGATGAATGTTTGATAATTCTATTGGATTTGATATTATTGACGTTGTTGTATTTTCATCTTGTATATTATTATTGTTAGATATTGAATTATTTGATTCACTTAATGACCATAAATTTAAATGTTGATATAAATGATTTTCATTATTTATTTCTTTTAATGATTCTTCTATCTTTGAGTTTGGATATGATATTATATTTTCAATTGAAGATGGTGTCTTATCAACATATATTTTATTTCCCATTATATTAATTAAAAATATATTATTTAAATCTAAAAATATTTATATATTTTTTTTATTTATTCACAATATTTGAAACTTATTAAATTTATTAATAAGGAAAAAAAAAATACTTTTATTTGAAAATTGAAATATTTTCTTTTTATTATCTAATAATTGTTATTTATAATTCAATCCTAATAATAATAAATATTCTTTTGTTCATTTAGACATTATAATCATATTAAAACTAATTTATTTTTATTCTTAATAAAAATGGTTTAGAATGAATTAGATTTAGTACAATTATTAAATATTATTATAATAAATTGATTTTTTGAGATTAATAATGGTTTGATTTTCCTTTATTTATTGATTTGATTCCATTTTACTTTATATTAATTTAACTTAAAAATATTTTATTATCTTTTTTTTTAATTGAATTTAAATTTATGTCAAATGAAATTGAAAAAGAATATTTTGTAAATGAAATGAATTCATTCATTAAACATATATTTTTAATTATATTGAACTCAAGAATAAATCAAAATAATTTGGATAAAGAAAGCAAAAATATTACTTTAAAATTGTTTTCAATTGAACAGGAAAAAAATTTTGATATTGAAGAAATTTTTGATTTCGAACATGATTATATATTTTTAGCATCTCCTAATCAAATAAGACAAAGTTTAAGTGAATATAATAATGGTTTTAAATCTTATCAAATTGATATTTTCTTGAAAGAAAAAAATAAATTAATTTTAAAAGAAAAATGGTTTTTCTCTTTTTTAGATGATATTCAAATTTTCATAGACAAAATTAATCTTGAAAAAATATTAAAAAGTTTAACTCGTTCTGTTTATTCTATTACAAGATTTCTTCCTTTATTTTACATTCATAAAAATAATTTACAACAATTTGAATATAAAGCTTATACAAATGATATTACAAACAATGAGTTTAATGGAAAAACAAACATTATTCAAATATCAAATAAAAAAATGAGAATAAATTTTAAAGTAGAATATCAAGTTGATAATAATTTTAAAGAAAATAAATTAATAAAAAATAAATCAAAAAAAATTAGATATAATTCATTAACACTTACTAAAAAAACTATTCCTTCTTTTGAAGTTTTATTAACAGAAGATGAAATTGAATATTTTAAAAATAATTCTAATGATAAAGATAGTCCAAAAATTAGAAAATTATCACATGATTTTGATAAAGAAAATAACCCATATAAATTTTTATCTATTGATGAAATTAAAAAATTAGGTTTAAATTCATATAATAAAGATTCAGGTAGTTTTAGTGATAATTCAGGTAGTTCATTAGAATTAAATATTAAAAATGATAGTTTACATAATAGTTCTACTAATATTATTTTTAATGAAATAAAACAAAAATATAAGAATTTTAAAGATAAATATTTAAAATCAAATGAAGGAGAAAATAATGGAATAAATATTAATAAATTATATATATATACGATCTTAGATTTTAATTTTAATTAACAGTATATTTCATAAAATAATTTTATGAAATATAATCTTGATGAATTCATTATATAATTAGACTGAAAATATTTATTTTATAATAATTAATTAAAAACAGAATTAATAAATTTTATTATATTCATAAAATATTTTTTTAAAAATTAATCCAAGTAAAGTAAAATAAAAATATTTAATTTAAAAAAATTTAATGAAAAGATTTTTTAAAAAATTAAATGAAGAATTAAAATTAATAATCTAAAGATTATTTATTTGCTCATCATAATTTTAACGAATTCATGATAATTAATGAATCCATCACCATCAATATCAGCTTCTCTAATCATTTCATCAGCTTCTTCTTCAGTTAATCTTTCTCCTAAAGTAGTCATAACATGTCTTAATTCATTTGCAGAGATAACACCATTACCATCTTTATCAAAGATTTTGAAAGCTTCAATTAAATCTTCTTCAGTATCTGGATCTTTCATTTTTTTAGCAAAAAGATCTAAAAATTCTTTAAATTCAATTTTTCCAGAACCATCTTGATCGACTTCATTAATCATTTCTTGTAATTCAGCTTGTGTTGGATTTGCACCTAATGCTCTCATTACATCTCCTAATTCTTTTGTTGTTATTGAACCATCTTTGTCTTTGTCAAATAAGTCAAAGACTTCTTTACATTCTGTTACTTTTTCTTCTTGAAGTTGATCTGTCATGTTTATGTATAGAAATTTTTTTTTTTAAAGATTTAATAATGTGTTTATTTTTATTTTTTTTTTTATTTTTTTATAAATTTATATTTAATTTTTTTTTGATTTAACCGATTTTATTTTTATCTTTAAAAGAAAAAAAATTTTTTTATAAAAGATGCACAAATTAATTATGAAAAATATATTAAATGTAATTTTCAATATTTTAAAATTTAAACTTGGTAAATGATGAATAAAAATATTATAATTATATTTATATCAAGTATCTAAACTAGAATTTATTTCTTCATTAATTGAACTCAATGAACAAATTAAATCATAATTCTCAATTTTATCTTCATTTTCATTTTTATCAGTATTATCAAAAGTAATATTCTCTGGATTAATATTTTTAATCATTTCATCCCATTCACTAGTACTATTATTATTATAATTAAAACTATCATCTTCATTTTTTATTTCAGTATTATCCATAGTATTTTTTTCTTCAATATTATTAAAATTATTATTATTAATATCATATAAATTATTTTTTTGATTTTTTTTTAAATGTCTCATATAATGAATTTTCATATTTCCTTTTTCTGCAAATTTTTTTTCACAACCTTTAAAAGGACATTTAAATGGTTTTTCCTTAGTATGAGTTCTTATATGATCCATAAGAACACTTTTTTTTCCAAATTTTTTTCCACAGTTCTCACATTGATGTTTTCTATTAATATAAATATAATATATACTTGAGCATCTTATGAATTATATCAATATGCTCTTTTAAATGACCATTTGATTTATATGCTTTATCACAAAATGGACATTTATATTTTTTTATTATTTCATGTTTACTCATATGAACTTTTAAATTTCCTGTTTCATTAAAATATTTAAAACATATTTGGCATTGATATGGTTTGAATCCTGTATGAGTTCTTAAATGAACTTTTAATCGGGAATTATTTGGATATTTTTTAACACAATTTGGGTATGGACATACATATGGGAGTATTTTATTATGAATTGATGATATATGAGTTTTTAAATTACATTTATTACTAAAGAAATGATTACAAATTGGGCATTGGATTTTACCGTTTTCATTTATTGTATTTATTTCAAATTTGGAATAAATTTTTGAATTGGAAATCATTTTTTATAAATTTTTATTGATTAATATATGAATTATTTATATTTAACAAACTATATTTATTTAATAAATTTTTAAATTATAATTTTTATTTCTTTGATAAATATATTTTTTTATATATAAAAGAAATGAACTAAAAAAAAAAAGAAATATAAAAATTTTATTTTAATTTTTTAAAAAAAACAATTTTAAAAAATATTCTTATATCATAAAAGGTAACTCAGCATTTTTAAATCCATTTCCAAGATAAACTCCACAATAATTTTTAGTTCCAGATTGATGAACAGCAAAATATCCAGGCCATAAAAGTGATCTTAAATTACAAATAGTTTTAGTAGGATCTAATTCAATAGTCCAACTACCTTTAACAGTATCTTTAGTAATATCATCAAAAATATCATATCTAAAAACAGCATCAGGTTGATTAATTAATTCTCTTTTTTCTTGACTAACTCTTCTAAAATGTAAAAATTTTTCCATATTTCCAATATTTTCCTTACATAAACCTTTAAAACTCTTATTAACTCTAATTTCATGATCAGTAGTTAAACACAAAGCACCTTCAGGAAAAATATTAGTATCATAATCAATTTGTCTAACTAAATAAGATAATTTTAATTTTTCAGTAAAATTCTCTTTTGGTGGTTCAGGTATTGGAGCATTATCATCAACACTAGCATCAGGATCTTGAATATTTGTAGTTGCTGGTTTATTCTCTTCTGGATTTTCTGGATTCTCAGGTGGGGGATTTTCATTATTATTTTCTGGATTTTCTCCTTCTGCTGGTGCTGCTCCTCCATATTGTTTTATTACTAAGTTTGGATTACCTTTTAATGGTTTGTAATATGAATCAAGAAAATCTTTGTCATGATATTCAAATGTTTCTGGAAGAAGTTCAAACACAAAGTTTGGTGTTGAAAAATAAAATTTTTTTTCTGGGAATTCATAATGGTTTTTGTAATTTGTTGCTAATGCTATATAATAGTCAGAATCATCTCCTGGTATTTTTCCCCAAAATTTTAAGGATTCATTTTTTTCACTTATCATCAATTCTTGGAGACCTATTTCTAAACGAGTTTTTTCTTCTATGTTTAAACATACTCCATTGAATTTTGATATTAGTTTAAAATCCCTATCTAAGTTATTTGGATCCATTTTTTATTCTTTTATTTTTTTTTTCTTTTGGGAGTTATTTTTTATATAAATAAATTAAATTATATTTAATAAAAATCATAATTCATTTTTTTTATAACTAAAAAATAAAAAACAAAGAAAAAATTTAATAAAATAAAATTTTGTTTTAAAAATTAAAAAACATAATAAAAAGTATTTTTATTCATCTTCATCTTTTTTTTCATCATCTTCACCTTCAATATTTTCTTCAACATCAAAATCATTATCTTCATCAACAAATACTTCATCAGGAACAGGAGTTAAAGGATGTTCTTGATCATATTGAGCTAACCATTCTTCTTCATTAAATCCTTCAAGAGGATTTGCTACAGCTTCACCTTCTTCTCCTCCTTCACCTCCTTCTTTTTTATCAACTTCTTCTTTTTCTACTTCATCTCCTTCAGCTTCTTCTCCTTCTTCACCTTCTTTTTTTTCTTCTTCTTCTTTTTCTTCTCCTTTTTCTTCTTCTTCTTCTTCTTCTTCCTCTTCTTTTTCTTCTTCTTCTTTTTCTTCTTCAAGTTCTTCACCTTCTTTTTTACCAAAATTCCTTTTTGCTCTTTTTAATGCTTTTTTTCTATCTTTCATTATTTGTTTATTATCTTTAATTATTTGATTTCTATTTTTAATTGCTGCTCTTTGATCAGCATGTCTTTGTAAAATATCTTCTTTTCTTACTTTTAGAATATCAACTACATATTGAATTAATCTTGTTAATGCAAATGAATATTCTTTTATTTCTTCCATTTTTTCTTCTGTTGTAAATGGTTCTAAATTTGCTAATATAACATTACCTTTAAATATACTTAAAACTTGATCTGGTTTTGCTCCTAAAGGAGTATATTCTTTAAAAATATCAAATATTGAAACCCAATGTTTTCTTGCTAATTTCCATGAAAGTTTATTTGTTTCTGGTTCATTTATTTCTTTTGGTTCAATATGTGCGAAATATAAAATATTTTGGAATACTTTTTCATATTCTACAAATTCATATTGAGCAAACATTTCTAAACATTGTAAAAAGTCAGTAGTAACTAAAGTTTGAATATTCCAATTAGCTCTTCCATAATCTTCTTCAACTTTCCTTGGACCATCTTCAGTAATATTTTTATTAAGGAATTCTTCACTATTTAAATAATCTTTCATTCCATTATCTGCTTCAGCTTCAATTTTTTCAGGAGTCCAATCTTCAACTAATGGTTTTTCAATTTTCAAATAATCAATACGTAAATCTCTATCTTTTTCTAATAATTTTTTTTCATGTGCTTGAATTGAATCTTTTATTAGTTTTGCAATTTCATATGCAAATTCTTTTTCACTATCACTAAATGTTCTATCTTGTCCTAAAGTATCCATTGATATTATCAATGTTTTACCTTCTTTTTCAAAATCTTCTAATTCTGGTTTTACTAATTTTTCTCCTTCTTCTTCTTCACCTTCTTCACCTTCATTATCTTTTTCTTTTTTTTCACCTTCTTCTTCTTCTTCTTCTTCATTTTCTTTATTTTCTTGATTTAATTTATCTTGTTCTTCCTTTTCTGCTTTTAATTTCTCATATTCTTCATTTTTTTCATTATAAGTATTTAAATTAGAAATTGCAGATAAAAGTGATTTATAACTTAATGAACTTTGATAAGAAATATTATAAGCTAAATAAGAACCTAATCTTGGTTCTCTAAAAAATTTAATTTTATTATCCATTAAAACATCTTGTATTTCAACAGATTTTAAAACTTCTTCTTTTTTATCATCAACTTCACCTTCTTCTCCTTCTTCACCATCACCTTCATTTTTTTCAGGTGGAGCTTCTTCACCTTCTTCTCCATCTTCATCTCCAGAAACATCCATAAAAAGTTGATAAGTAACTCCTTTTCTAGGTTCTAATATTTTTCCATGTAAAAAATCATGATCATTATTCCAATGAATATATCTTAAAACATTAATATTTTCAGGATCAATATGAGCATTTTCATCTTCATCTAATGATGTTACTTCTTTTCTTTTTAAATCATATATACTTATATATACTCCAGTTGCACCTATTATATTTTTTAATTGTTCACATATGTCATTTAATCCATCTTCATAATCTTCACAATTAATTATTGAATCACGTAATTTTTGTTTTATTTCATTTTTCTCTTCTTCTTTTTTATTATTTTCTTCTTGTATTTGTTGCATGTATTCTTCTTCTTTTTGAACTTTTTCTTCTGTTTGCCTTTTTAATTCTTTTGAATCATTTATTCGAGATTGAAGTACCTTTGCATGGTTTTCATTTAAGAGAAAATTTGCAAGAAATGTAATTGGGTTTTCTGGTTGGATACGATATAATTCTGCTAATCCTTTGTTCACTATATTTGTTAAGTTTGACTCATCTAAAAATTTCATTTCTTCTTCTGGTGTGTCATCTTTTGGAATTTGGGCAGTTTTTAATTTTTTGAGAAGTTCCATTATTTAATAATTAATTAATTTTTATATTTATTGTATTTATTATTTATTTTCTTTTTACTTATTAATACTTTCATTACATAATATTCAATTAAAAAATAAAAATTAAATTATATAAAAGATAATGGGATGTTTAGCTGCTAAAAAAGATAAAAATGATGATGGTAAAAAACCAAAAAATTTTGATGATGTACTTGAAGATATTATGGATATTAAAACAGTACAAATTAAAGGAGAAATGCTTTTCAGTGAAACAAATGGTAAACCTACAGAACATTATGACTTTCTTGATAAAATGACAAGTGGTACACTTGCATCAATATGTCGTGTAAAAAATAAATTTAGTGGTTGTGTTCGTTCAATGAAAACAATAAAAAAAGCTTTTATAGATTTACAAGAAGATGAAAAAAACTTTATGAAAGAAATTGCTATATTACGTACATTAGATCACATGAGTATATTAAAAATTTATGAATTTTATCAAGATGATAAATGCTTTTATTTAATTATGGAATATTGTGCTGATGGTGATTTATTTGATAGAATTCAAAAGGATGCTCCATTCAATGAATATACAGCATGTCATATTATTTATCAAGTACTTTCTGCAATTTTATATTGTCATTCAAATAATATTGTTCATAGAGATATTAAAGCTGATTGTATTCTTGTTGAATCTATTGAAACAGTTACTTGGAAAGGTGAAACTTTTCCACTTTATCATATTAGATTAAGTGATTTTTCTTCTGCTAGATCTTTTAATAAGAAAAAGAAATTAACTAAAAAAATTGGAACTTCTTATTTTATTGCTCCTGAAGTACTTGGAAGGAATTATAATGAGAAATGTGATGTATGGTCTATTGGTGTTTTATTATTTATTTTATTATGTGGAAAACCACCATTTTGGGGTGAATCTGATAAGGAAATTTTAGAAAAAGTAAGAGGGAATAATATTGATTGGAGAGAAGAAGAATGGAAAAATATTTCTCCTGAAGGACAAGCATTTGTTAAAGAATTATTAACAGTAAAACCATCTAATAGACCAAGTCCTGGTGAAGCACTTCAAAATAAATGGTTTAAAAAATATTTATATAAGCATCCTGTACAAAAAGAACAAGTTCAAGATTTTTATAACAATATTTGTACATTTAAAATTGATCCTTTATTATTTTTCCAACAAGCTACACTTGCTTATATGATACATCATTTAACAAAGAAAGAAGATATTATTGAAATTAAACATTTTTATAATTGGATTGATAATAATGGTGATGGAAAAATGGAGTATAAAGAAGTTTGTGAAGGATTTAAACAATTTATTAATGTAAATGAAAAAGAATTGACTAAAATATTTAAATATATTGATCAAGGTCATACTGGTTGTATTGAATATGAAGAATTTTGTAGAGCTTGTATTAATAAAAAAGAATTATTAGTTGAGGAAAATTTAAAAAATACTTTTGTTTTGTTTACTAAAACTAATGAAAATGCAACTATTTCATGTAATGATTTTAAAAGTATTTTAGGTCTTAGTTCTAAATTCTCTGATAAACAATGGGATATGATTATTAAAACAATTGATAAGAATGGAGATGGTCAAATTGAGTTTGATGAATTTAAGGATATGATGGAACTTTTTATTAATTAAATTTTATATTATATTATTATTCTATAAATTTAAAAAAAATAAAAAAAAAATTAAAAAAGTTTAAATTTAAAAAAAAATAAATTATAATAAAATAATATTATTTTTATTTAAAATTTCCCAAAATCTAAATCTCAAAAAAATCTAAAATTTGATTGGTTAAATAAAAAAAAATAAGATAACCAAATAAAAAACAGTATATAAATAAATCTCATAAATTAAAAATCAAATAAAAAAAGAAAAAAAATGCCAGGAAAAGGAAAAGGAGGAAGAGGAAAAACCGGTGCAAAAGCTCAAAGTAGATCATCAAGAGCAGGACTTCAATTTCCAGTAGGTAGAATAGCTCGTTACTTAAAACAAGGAAAATATGCTGAAAGAGTAGGAGCAGGTGCTCCAGTATATCTTGCTGCAGTTTTAGAATATTTAGCTGCTGAAGTTTTAGAATTAGCAGGAAATGCTGCTAAAGATAATAAGAAGACAAGAATTATTCCAAGACATATTCAATTAGCTGTTAGAAATGATGAAGAATTAAATAAATTAATGGCTAATACTACTATTGCTTCTGGTGGTGTTTTACCTAATATTGAACCTAGTTTATTACCTTCTA
>JAEEGK010005974.1_pt1 | contig 29357 bp, 12 predicted proteins | sample 8958771 | NCBI WGS metagenome assembly JAEEGK01 (sample SAMN16246547, study PRJNA631951) | gut metagenome | biome: gut microbiome; feature: rumen; material: SC-attached | host: Bos | place: Iran: Karaj | collected 2018-10 | reverse complement strand
ACAAATGAGTTCAATGCTTAATTCTGGAGGAATGGGAAAGATGATGAATCCTTTTGGAATTGGAATGCCAATGCCAAATCCTAATACTAATACTAATAATAATAATAATAATAATAATGGAAATATGAATCCTTTTGCTAATTTAATGAATATGAATATGGGTAATTTTGGAATGGGACAAACTACTAATAATAATCCTCAAGATAATGTTGATCCTAAAGAAAAATATAAAGATCAATTGGCACAATTAAAAGATATGGGATTTATAAATGAAGAAGCAAATATTCAAGTTTTAAAACAATGTGATGGAAATGTCCAATTTGCTGTTGAAAAATTATTAAATATGCTAAAATAAATTTGAAATATTATTTTTAAACAATTAATTTTTAATTCTATCTAAAAATGAAAACCTAAAAAAATAACAAATTCAAAAGAAAATGAATTTAATTATTTGAATGTAAAAAGGAAAATAAAGGAGACAATGAGCAGAAGTAATTATTGGTAAAAAAACAGAAAAAATTAAAAAATGAAATGAATACTAAACAATTAAAGGAAAATATATCTAATAAATTCTTAAATGAATAATTTTTGAAATATGAATGGCAAATACTTTGAATGATTTGGAAAAATGATTGATACTATTCATATTTATAGTAATATGATGATGATTCAAACACAAATAATTAGAAATCAAGTTGTTCATAAAAAATGATATTTAGGAAATTTTAATTTAAATATAAATAAAAAACTATTATTTTAAAACTGAATATTTTTCAAAAATTTAAATATGAATATTTTTAAAGTATTAAATAATTAATATTATGCAATATGGTGAATTAATTGAAACATGTATAGATGCTTTTAAACAATATAATCCTAATATCCAATTACCAGATAGTTTTCTAGAAGAATATTTAAGTCAAGTATATTTTAAATAAAAAAATTATAGATTACAAAAGAAACAAATGTAATAACATTTATTCAACAAGTTTTTTTTGGTGTTCTTAGATATCATGATTTTTTAAAAAAATTCACAGAAACATTATTTAATTCCAAATCATCATCAACTGAAAGAAAGAATGAAATTTTATATTCAATTTTCGCTTATTTAACTATATTTCGTTTAAAAGATATACCAATAGAAGACTATAATTCATTATGCATTGTAAATTATACATATGTAATAATATTTATAGTGTCAAGATTATGTAAAAATGAATGAATTTTTTACTTTTTTATTTGATGAAGATATTTTAAGAGAAAAATTACGTCCTGAATGGATAAAATTATATGATTTTAATTATATAGATAAAGAAGTAATTGGAAATTTACTGAAAAATAAAACAAAAATAAATAAACTATTAGAAATTATAAAAGAAAAAGCAACAGGATATTCAAATGAAGGAACAAAAAATGTAAAAACAGATTCAGATTCAGATTCAAATTTAAATAAAACCCAACTTCCAGATATTATAAAAACATCAAGTTCAAAAAAAACAAAGAAAGAAAATAAAACAATGCAAAGAGCACAAAGTCAAAAAAGAATAACAATTCCAAAGCCATTTAAATTAACAGAAAATAAGCCAAGAATCCTTAAAGAACCAAATGAATTAAAAAATAATTTTTCAATGAAACCATTTCCAATTAAAGATTATAATAAGACTTCATTAAGCGAAATTGAAGAAAAAAGGAAAAATCGTCTTGAATTAATTAAAAAAGATACAATACAAAAATATAATAATTGTAAACCTTTTGTTTTTGAAAGTGAAAAAAGACCAACAAATATAGAAAAGATAAGAGAAGAAGTTACTAAAAAATTAGAAAATTCATTACAATTTAATAAAAAATATTGTAATCCTCCAAAAGATTTTTCAAAAAATTCAGGTGATGTAAATTATAATCAAACAGCAATTTTAAGGGAAGATTATTTAATAGAAAAAAAAAGAAAAGAAGAAGAAGACAATTTAAAAAGAATTTTAATAGAAAAAACAGATAGTAAAGATCATATGAAATGGATCAAAGAAATGAAATTAAAAGATGATATAGAAAAATTAGAAGAAATACAAAAAAGGAAAATAGAATTAAATTTAAATCGAGAAGTAGCAACAACTTATCTTCAAAGAAGAACAAGAATAAATCTATTAAAAGCTTTAGAACATAAAAAAAAAGAATTAATAAACTCAAAAATAAGAGAAGAAAAGAAAAAACAGGAAATTTTAGAGAAAAGAGAATTAGTAAAAGAAATAGATAAAGAAAGAGAAAATATAATAAGAATAAAAAAAGAAATAGAAGACAATAATAAGGAAATATATAAAAATAGGAAAAATGAATATAAAATATTAGATTTAATGAAAAGTGAAGAAAAGAAAATAGAAAAAGAAAGAAGAGATAATTTAATAAGTCAAATAAGAGAATTAGAAAGAATTCCAATGAAAAGAAGCTCTGGATTTGATCCTACAGAAACTCCTGGTTATGGTTTATTAGAAGAAATGTCTTTAGTTGAATTAAAAGAAAGATTAGAAATCCAAAAAAAAATGTTTTTAGATGAAATGATTGCAAAAAGAGAAGAAAATAAATTAATTATGAAAGAAAAAAATGATGTTTTATTAGAGAAAGCAAATAGAATAATTGAAAATAGAGATAAATTAAGAAATTTAAAAGAAATTGAAAGAAAAATGAAAAAAGATGCTTTGAAAGAAAAAGAAGATATTATGAATGAAATTAAAGAAAAAAATTTATTTGAAGTTAAGAAAAAAATTGAATATAAAAAGGAAAGATTAAGAAAAGAAGATGAAACTTTTCAGAAAAAAATAAGAGAAATTAAATTACAAAGACAATTTCTTCAACAAGGAAGTGCTGTTGTAGAAGAGAAAAAATTTAAAATGATTGAAGATGGTTTAGAAAGAAAAATTAATGACAATCAAAATGTAAATTTAATTGAACAAGAAAAAAAAGAAGAAGTGAAATGGAGAGAAGTTAAAAGAAAATTTGAAATATCAAAATCTGACATTAAAAATCAAAAAGATAAATTAATTAAATTTCATGAGGAATTTGAAAATAAAAAAAAATTAAATGAAATAATAATTGAAGAAGATAAAATATTTAAAAAAGCAGTTTACGATAAAGAAAGAGCACTTAAAGCATTTCAAAGACAAGATGCTTTAGAAAGAAATAAATTTTCAGATCAATTACAAAAAAGTTCTTTAAACAGTAAAAAAATTTATCCCCCAATATTAAAAAAATCACAAAGTCAAACTACAATTAATTCTATTAAAAATAAAATAGGAAACTCTCTTTCTCAAAGTAATTTAGGTGTTATTAATGAAAATATTGATAATGATGAAATCAATCCTATTATTAATAAACTTGAAAAAGAAAAAATAAAAGAAGAAGGAGGAAGTTCATAATTATTTTTTTCTATATTTTTTTTGAAATTATAAATAAATTATTACATAATTTATAATTATTATTACTTATATATATTTCCAAAGTTTTTTGACAATAATTTTCTTATTAAACCTTCTTTATTGTCTCTATTTGTTATTGATTTTCTTCCTATTTGATAATAATTACTAAATTTTTCTAAATTTTGATAAGTTGCTTCTGTTTTTGCAACAGATAATTTTTTTTTATTATTTTTAAAATTATGTGTAGTTATTCCCATTTGTTTTTGGAATATATTAGGATAATAATCTAAATTTTCTCCTGGATTTATTATTAATTTATTCTTATTTGAATTACCTATACTTCTACTATTTCTATTTTTATCAATATTATAATTTAAATTTATATTAACATTTACGTTTAAATTTATTTTTTGTGTAGTTTTAGTTTTTTTTATTTGATTTTTTCTTGGTGTTAAACTATAACTCCCATAATTTTGATTTAAATTTTGAATAAAATTTAATTCTTTTTTATCATTTTGTTCTTGTTTAAGAACTAAATGATGTCTTGAATGTTTACTAACAATATTATTAGATATGTTTGATGGTGTTGTTTCTTTTGAAGGCATTGTATTTATTCTATTTTGTATAATTCTTGATAATCTATAATTTAAAGGCTCATCTATATTATTTAACATATTATATCTTTCTGTTAAAGATTTTAATTGCTTTTTAAAATCACTATTTTTTGGAGTTTCATTTTCTTTTTTTAATTGATTCAAATTTAATTTATTTATTGTTATTACTTTCTTTGTATTTTTATATTGATTATTCATTAAATTTTTATGTAATGATGATTCACTTTCTAATGATATTTCTCTGTTATTTTTTTTGTTTTTTTCTGGAGTTTTATTTTGAACATCATTTGCTTGAATAATCAATCTTTGATTTACAATATTATTTTTTTTAGGTTCTATTTTAGAAATTCTTTTTTTTTTTTTTGTATTTCTCACATCATTTGATACTGATAAATTATCAAGTAATTCTCCTAAAGAAATATTTAATTTTGAATTATCTTTATATTGAGTTAAATCAATTGTTTTAATTGTTAAAGTTGAATTTGCTCTTGAATTTTCTAATAATTCTGGTTTAATTAAAGGTTCAAAATTTTTACTCTTATTCTTTTTTTTAATTTTATAATCATCTTCATGTTCTTCAATGTATTCTAAATATTTTTTCTTTCTTTTACAAAATTTATTCATTATTATAACAATTTGACTATCAAAACCAAAATAAACAGGAGCATATAAAGTATATTTTTCATAATATTCTGAAATTCTTGGAATTCTATTTTTAGATTCCTTTTTTTTATAAAATCTTTTCAAAAATTCTGAAGTTTCATCCCATAATAAATAATTTTTAAATTCTGCAACAAGATGATTTTTTTGATCAAAAACTATTGAATGAATTATTGAAATATTATATTTTTCTCTTGTTGTTTGATATTTACTTAAATTTTTTGAAATAATTTTTGGATATTTTTGCAAAACTAAACTCTTTTTTTTTGAATTTAATACATTCATTTATAAAAATATTTTAATTTAATATTTTCAAATAATTATTTTAATAATTAATTTACATTTTAATAAATTTCATTTTATTGTGTTTATATCAATATATTTAATATTTATATTTTATAATATTATTTATTTTAAATTATTTTCTTGATGACTTTACTTTATATTGTATTACAGATAAAGGAAATTTATCTTGATTGGGAGAAATTAAATTTTTTCTTTTAGGATATTATAAATTGTTCAATGAGAAATCTCATTTGAATTTATTTATAAAATATATTTTCAAAATTTTTTATTATTGATTTTAATTCTAAGGAACGCAATATACACTACCTATCTTGTCAAATAAACCAATCAGATAAAATATAGTAATCATAATTTGTCAAATATCAACTCTTAATCTTCCCAAATATCCATTCTTTATCATCACCAATCACTTTATTCATTCCTTATTAACTCTTTTTCCTATTATTTTTTCTTATTATATTCATTCCTTTTTTTTTACTATATATATCTCTCTTCTCCTTAACTTTTTTTTTTCATATTTTTTTATTTTTTTATTTTATTATATTAAAAAAGGAATATATGAAATTTATTTCAGAATAATAAAACAATTTTAAATTTAAACATTTATAATTGATTATACTATTAAATTATTATAATTCTATTTATCTTATGGTGATAACATTTTAAAACTTCTAAATCTATTTAATTTATCTAAAATTATTACATTTAATTGTATATATCTATATTTATATAATAAAGTTATTATAATTTCAAATATTAACTCTAATCCTAAATCTATTGTTATTCCAAATATAAAACTTATAAGCATAATATTAGCTTGTTTATAATATACTGCACTAAATCCAAATCCAAATATAAAATTTAATATCCATAAAATAAAAAATAAAATTGTTTCAAAAATTGAACAATATTTAATTTTTTTTAAAATTTTTCTATAATCCCCATTGAATTTTTTTTTATCTATTTCTAAATCATGTAATAAACTTCTAATATTTACATTATCTATATTATAAAAAATGGCTTTAATATAAAAATATCCATTAGAAAAAATTATTGATAAAAAAACAAATAATATAAATTTAGTACCATGTATTTTTAAATATTTTCCTATTGATAATTCTTCTTTTTCAAAAATATAAATAAATATGTTAATAAAAATCATTAATTGTAAATATAAAGGAAGAAAAAGTGATTTTATTCTTGATCCATATGTTGCATTACTTTTCCATGTATTACAATATATAATTCTATTTAAACAATTAATTTTAAAAAAAGTAAATGGTTCCATTTTCATAACAAGATATTGTTTAGTTCTTTGAGTTTCATTTGCAATTTTTAAATGATGAATAAAAGGATTTGAGTTATCTTTTTTTTTTAATATATTTCTATTTTTAATTAAATCATCTTTACTCATATATAATTTATTTCTTTGGGAACTTATATTATTATTATATTGAAATTCTTTATCTTCTCTTTCACTTTCATCAAAAAAATTTGAATTTTTTCTTTTTATATTATTATTTGCCTCAATACTTTGACTAAAATCATCTTCACTTCCTAATTTCTCAGTGTTTGATGATAAATTACCTTCTGTTGAACTCTTTAAATTGTTTAGGTAATTAGAATATAAATATTTGCTTTTAACGTTTCCTAAATTTATATTAAAATTTTTGTTTATTTTTTTCTTTTTTTTATTTTTATCTTTTTTTCTTTTTTCATTTATACTTAAAAATTCTGTTATTTTATCTGATTTTGATTTATTTTCTTCATCATATTCTTCATTTATAATTTTATTTCCTGTTTCTTTATTTACAACATATTCAGTTTCTACGTTTCCATAAGGATAAACATAAATTAATAAAAACAAATGAATATATTTATACCTAATATTTCCTAAATTATTAAGTGTTTTTTTATTTATTAAATAGCAATATATTAAATTTGTGAAATAAAGAATCAAAATTATCAGAAGTAAATAAAAAGAACAATTTTTTTTATAGTTTTCACCATTTTTAAATATGCTAAAATGGTTTAAGAAAAACAGTCTTCCATCTAATTTTGTAGGATAAGGATTATATAGATAGTTTAATATAAATTCACTCAAATGATTTGAGGAACATTTTAAATAATTATTATTTGTTAAATTCTCATATAATAAATTATCAGTGTCATAAGACATTGTTTTAGCATTTAAAGACCCGAATTCAAAAATATAATCAAAATAATATTTTTTGATTCTATCATCTCTATCAGAATGGTCAATTTTCCCATTTTTATCAATATATTTTGGATTTGTAAAAATATCATGATCAGAAGCAAACATATTTTCGCTAGAAAAATGCTGTCTGTTTTTATTTATCATATCAACAATTAATGGATTATATAAAGTAAAATAAAATTCAATTTTATTTTTATCTTCACATTTATTGACAATGATTTCTGATAAATCTTCATTATATAATTTAATTTCAACATAGTGAGAAGTATAATTCCAATATAAATTAGGATTCCAGTAATATGGAGAATTTATCCAAGTTATAAATTGTATATTGAATGTTCCATAAGTGGATTTCCTTATCTCATTTATACAATTTCCTATTTTAAAATATGGAAGATAATCTTTTGTTTTTTTCTTTTCTAAAAATGAATCAACATCAAAATTTGATGTTACTTTAATTAAATCAACAATTAAATTATTTGTTTTATAATTCCATTCATTGTTTACACATTTAGTAAAACATAAAGAGGTTAAATGTTCTATCATTCTTTTTAATGAAAGATTATTAGTATCTACCATTGATTGTTGGGAAGAACTTAATTCTGAATTTCTTGAATTCCCTTTTCCAGTAAACATATTTCCAACTTTATAATAATTAATTAGGTTAAAATTACTTCTATATACTTTATCAACTATTTGAATATAATTTTCGTTACAATCTTTTTCAAAATAAATTACCGATGAAGATAGCCATTCAACTATTTCATCTATAAAAGAAGGATCATGAGATAAATAATCAATACCGTCCATTAAATAATTTAAAGTCGAATATATTCTTTTAATTTCATCATCATTATCTTTATATTGTTTATAAGTCTTTTTTATTTTCTCAAAAAAAAGTTCATATATTTTAAAAATATTTGTATATTCTGTATAAGTAAGTTGGCAATATTTTCCAGTGTAATCACCATTACAAAGACAAGTAGGGGTATGATCTACAATTCTTACATAACCCTTATTTGAACAAAAACTAATCGAAATATCTGTCTCTAAAATTTCATATTCATTTTTATCATTGATAATTACTTCTGAATAAAATGGATCATCTGGATTTAATGGACTTACATAATCATTCACTGCCATTTCATATATTAATTTTACTTTTGAATTCAAATCTAAAGGCGATAGAATTGATTTATCTTTTGATAAACTTTCTACGATATCATCAGAATCATATATAGAGCATTCATATTTATTTGTTATTTTATTTAATTTATATGTCTCACCTTCTTCACATAATATTAAATCAATATAACTTTCTGGAAGGTAAGAATAAGGATATGGAGAAATTAATGAATTATTCAATATAGTTTTGATGTTGTTTTTATCATCAAATATATATTGTCTATCTAAATTATTTTTATATAAATTTTTATAATAATGTACTAAATTTGGATATGTAGAATCTAAAACTAAATTTATATGAGAAGTATCATAAAAAGTATTTGATTTTGTTTCCCATATTCTTAATTCTCTTAAGAGGAATACTCCATATGGATTATTCCCACTATTATCACTTAATATTAATGTTGTTTTTCCTGTTTTTGGCTGGTTAGGTTTTATATCATTTAGCATTTCATTTGTAATTGTCGATGATTGGTCATTTAATGTTAATAATAAATTATAGAAATCTACAATACATTTTACATAATTCCATTCATTAAATTTATGAGTCAATTCTTCTTTTATTTCATATTTTGATTCATCAGAATAAGGATAACATAAAATGTCTAGATATTCTTCATGAATATCATTAGCATTTATATTTATTTTTATAAAATGAGTCCATTCTATAGAAGCTCCTTTAAAATTATTATTATTCATATATGAATGAATAAAAAACCAAAATTCTACCATATATGAAGTTGATTGCCCAATTGCAATATTTTCAATTTTAATATTACTAAATTCATTTAAATTTAATGATTCTGGTTTTTGACAATAAAAAATTTTTTCTCCTTCATCAATATTAGCGGATTGTATATATCTCAATAAATATTTACTACTATCATAAGAACATAAACATCCCTTTATATCTTGATCAAAGCATTTACTTTTACAATAATTATTACAATTATTACAAGAACTAGTTGTGCCTAAATTATCAATGATTCTAAATTTTTCCTTTGTTCCACTTATACATTCATAATTTATATCATCATATATATTATAATCTCCAATACAATATTGAGTATTTCCTAAATCTACATTTACATCAGTATTTGACAGACAATTTTTGTCAAATAAATTTGACTTTAATATATATCTTTTTTGTAAATATGTTAAATGAGGTTCTCTAGAAACATCATATTCTTGTCCTAAAGAATAAGCACCAATAAAGAATTTATTATATATTCTTAAATCATAGTATAAAACAGAAGCAATATTTGAAAAAGATATTTTATTATATAATATTATTTCTTTGTGAATATCACTGATTTCTAGTAAAGGTGAAAGAGATAGATTGTCTATCATCAATTGTATCATATTAGGGAAAAATCCTAAAAATTGAGTATGATAAATAGATAATGAATATAAAGACCATTTCCCAATTGATAATTTACTATTGTTATATCTAAATAAAATCTTATTTTCATAATAGTTATATAAAACAACAAAATTATTATTATCAAAATCCCATCCAAAATAATTTTTATTATCATAAAAATAAATCAAAGGAATAATTCCTTCGCCTCCTTCTAATATTCCCATAAATTTCATATATACCATAAAAGTGACTTCATCAAAGGAAGAAAAATCAAAATTAAATTGAATGGGTTCATTAGAACCATTATCAACAGGAGTTTTAAAATAATAATTTGTAGGAAACATACATTTAGTTTCTTCTAATAAATATCCACTTTCACAATTAATACAATTATCTCCATCTTTGAAACATGTTTTACAGTGTGGACTACAAGAATTAGTAACATATGAATTTGAATTTAAACTGAAATAAGGAGATGTATCTTTATTATAATAATAAGAATTATCTATAGAAACAATGTATTCATTTGGAATTGTAATATCAAAATTATTTACCCAATTAACTTGTGCTGTATGATCATATTGAATTTCTGTGTTATAATGAAATTCAAAATCTACATCATTATTTTTATATTTGACTTTAGAAAGTATTTTTCCTAATTTAATAGTATCAACAGTAAAAGGATAATAAGCAATAATATTAGTTGTTAATAGATTGTTTAATTCAGTTCTAAAAGAATTAATTGATGAAATTCCAGTTGAATCAGCATTCCAAACTGAAATATCTCTATAATAAGCATCTTCCCAAATCACATTTTCATATACTTTATAATTTCCTGTATTTAAACCTAAAACACATGATGACCATTTATCATTTGTTCCACTACAAAATGCTATTTGAGATAAAGAAAAATCATTATTATTATTAATTTTAAGTGACATTACAGGTCTTTTATAATTATTGTTAAGATAAATATTTACATATTTATATGAAGTGACTAAATTTATACTTTCAACATAGTAATTCTCAATGACAATTCTATTCCATTTATTAAATAAATTGTTTATAGTTATAACATCAGTTACTTTATTTACAACATAATTATTTATATATTGAATATTCTTCTTATATCTTGTTAATAAATGTGGAAAAGCAATAAATAAATAATATCTATTTTCATCTTTATTAATATTCTCAGTTGAATAACGATATGATTCAGTTAAATCTAACATAATCCAGAAATCAACATAATAATTCTGAATACCAAATTTATTGAAAGAAGCAATTGTATTTGTAAAATAATATTTACTACTAAAATAAATAGCAGTGTTTGAAACATCTCTTATACAATGATAATTAACTAAAAGATATCCAGGTTCACATTCAAATTTAGTTTCATAATTTCCCATTAATAAATCATTATTTGAATTGGGATAAGAAGAATAATGTAAATCACTTGCTTTAATATAACACATTCCATATCCATCAACAATATCACTTGGTTTTGTATATCCAGAAGGGCAATCTTGATTACAAACATAATTATTAATATCTAAATATGTGTTTTTTGGGCACCAAAAAAATTTTTGATTATCTAAACAAAATAAATTTACATTGTTACAATTGTGTGGATCACTTATATAATCACAATATGGTAAATTATTTGAATCTAATTTATAAACTTTACCAATACCACATTGTAAAAATGGGTCATAATATGGATAACTTGGATATGAACGAGAAATAGTATAAGAACGGAAATTCGCTATTTTTTGTGTTGTATTTGGTATCAAATCATAATCTGTAATATAATAGTTTAATGTATTTGTTATAAAATTAAAATCAATTGGAAAGTCTACTGCAAATAAAAGAGGATAATAATAATTATTAGATACTGAAACTATATATTCTTTCATTTTTATATATTTTAAATCTATATTTTGTGGTATATAGTCACGAAAAATGTTTATTGTTTGGAAAAAAATTCTAACAAAATTATCTTTTGATACATTTATTATTAATTTAACAATATTTTTCATAAACATTTTAAAACTCTTTTCATTCTGTTTTAAATTAGGATTGGAAAAAAAGATTTCACTTTGAACATTTATTTCTGGTTCATCATTAATATAATATTTCTGTAAATCATAAGAATATCCACATCTAACATAATTCCATTTTGAATATCCATCAGAATAAGTATAACTTACTTTATTTTGGGCCATAGTAAACTTTTGCAAAATATCATCTGAAAAAACATCTTGCATAGTAGTTCTATAACCTTGAGGAAAGCAATAAACAGTTAAATCTATTTCACTTTTATCTTTAGAATAAGAAGAAATAGTTATATGATCTTCATAAATCATATTAAATCCTTTAGTAAAATCATCTGCATTTTCAACATAAAACCAAAAATCCATAGTATATCTATTAGCTCTTGAAGCAGGAATATCAGGGAAAACAACATCATTTTTAAATGTATTAAAATTCGTTAATATATCACATCCTTCACCGGTTTTTAAAGAGTAATATAATAATCCTCCTTCATTACAATTGGGAACATCTGGTATTGAAAGTAATAATCCATAACCATTAAAATCATCTTTTGTTTCAAATTGAACTTGTACATTTTCATCTCCTGTATATATATTATTTTTATAGTCTTTAAGTAAACCTGATGAGTTTTCAAATTTAAAATAATGTATTACATTATCAAAACCATGATCGTCTCTATCAAATAATATAAAAGCTCTATCTGATGAACATTCATAACAATTCCATAATCTTAATTCTTTTATATAAGTTACTCCAAAATTTATTCTTGAATTTTCACTCACTGATAATGTAGTTAAATCATTAGTTGGAATATTTATAGTAGTTAAACTTTTTCTATAATTTGGACCTTGGTTTTCCTTTTGTAAATTTGTAATATAAATTTCATTTTTTTGAATGTGAACACCGCAAACAACATATCTCCATTTATTATCTTTTAATAGAGAAGATTGATAAGTAAATGATACTTCATTATCATTTGAATCTAATCCAATACATAAAGCTGAATATTTGTCTATTGCTGGATCATAAGATACTTTAATTTTGACATAACCAGTCCAATGAATAGTTAATTCTCCAAAGTTATTTCCAACATAACTTTGAGATAAAAACCAAAATTCCATTTTAAATTCATCAACAGGTGATAATATATTTGGAACTGTGTTTTCTTTAAATCTTGCTATATCCAAACCATTAGCACTCCCACATATAATATAATATTTTGATCTTATTTCATATAAAAAGATTAAATTTCTTATGCTATTAACAGACCAATTATCACAAGAAGCTAACATATAATCACAAGAAACGGTGGAATAAATAATTTGATCTATATCACTGCATTTAGAAGCACCTTCAACACAGTTAGGTGGTAAATCTTCAGTATTAAAGTTTACATATTCTTTATCTTTACAATCTTGATCTGTATATGCAAGATAATCTTCTGTACACTGAGCCCTACTTTTAATATTTTCATTTACATTTTCAATATATGGTATTTCATCTAAACAATGTTTAATAGTACTTTCCCATTCAGAAACTCCTATAATCTCATTTTTTTCATTGTAAATTTTAGATGATTCTTTTTTATATTTCAAAGGAAATTGCTTTATTATCATATTTAAACCATCTGGATTTTCTGAAAAAATACTATTTGGATTATCCTTATGAATAGCATAACCTAAAGCATTTATAATAAAAGAACTAAACAAAGTTATATCACTTATATGGCCTATCATATTTTTTGCAAATATAAATGTATCAAATGAAAATTTTTTATATTCTTTGTTCGCTAAATCTGAAAAATAATATTCTAATGGCGTGTCATGGACAGTCATAGCTACAAAATGTTTTTGTAATGTTAAATCTTTTGAACGAAAAGCAGAAATTGAAACAGGAATCCAAATTGACATTTTTTGAAGAAAATTTTCATATTTAAATTGAATTTCATTATTTAATATAAGTTTTAGTGACTCTTCATCAGAATCATATGATAATTTAAATGAATAATCTTTTAAAAAATAAATAATATCGAAAATAGGATTACCATCTGTTTTATACTTATTCATTTGTTCAATAGTAAACCCATAAATTTTCATATAAAAAAAAATGGTTAAACTATAATATTCATCTAAATTTAAATCAGAAAAATCTAATTCAAATTCATCATTGTCTTCGCTTGGATTATCAGTTTTATGAAGAGGATTTAAATAATAAAAATAAGCATCAAATTCTCTATTTAAAGTACAAGTAGCACCATTCAATGAATAATTTTCTTGACATTCAAAACAATTATTTTTTGATTCGCCATAACATTTTAAACATCCTTCATTACATTCACCTGTCAATGATATATTTACTGTATTTTTCTCTTCTAAAATTAATGTTTCTTTTATATATTTAGGAAAATGAATATCATTCCAATTAAAGTTAAAACCATAATTATAATTTTGATCATTATATGGATTTAAAAAGAAATAATCGGAAGGGAATTCTGCTTTATAATTATTATCTACTTGACATATAATTTCATTATTATTTAAATTTTGAACATCTAATTTATACCAATGAATTAATCCTCCAGGAATGACATAAGAAAATTTATGAAAATCAAATAAAGATTTTGAAGCAACATAACGAGCATCCCATAGTTTAAGATCTTTTACAAACATATCTAACCATGTAGCATTTGTTTCACTTCCACAACAATTTTCATCTATATTACAAAAACATATTTTCCTAATTGTATTTATTCCATTCACTAAATCAACATTAGAAAAAGAATTATTAATAGAAACATTAAATTGAGTATAATGAGCATTATTTCTATGAATAGTTTTAGATATAATAATTAAATGATTCCATCCATAATAATAAATATTCATACCTAATTCATTAATTGAAATTAAATCATTTGTGAGTGATTTCAAAACATATTGTTGCATATCATAATCAAAATAAATTTGTATTGTATCTGAAAGAAAAATAAATTGTTTATTTATAGGTGGATTTTTTTGTGTTAATAGATCAGGATGAAACCACATTTGAACTATATAATTTGAAATTGGACTTTCATTTTCTTTTACCAAAGGAAAATATATAGATTTTGTTCTATAAGTACTTGAAAATTGTAAAGCACTATTTTTAACTAAGTATTCACTTTCATTTAAACATTGATAAAATAAAGTAGTAAATCCTTCTTTACATTTAAATTGTTGCATATAATTGATTGAAGATGATGAATGATACATATCACTTTCATAAGGACAAAAAACAACATTTTCATCACATTGATAATTACATATATCTGAATTTATTGGTAAATTAGTATTTTGATTAATTTTAATACTGGGTAATCTCATAAATTCTATATCTTTTGTTCCATCCAAATTTGGATATTTACATTCTTTAACACATTTTACATTTTTTAAATATTCTGGAATCCATTCTTCTGTTTCTTCTTCTTCTTCTTCTTCTTCTTCTTCTTCTAGATTTTGTTCTTCTTCATTTTCTTCTTCTAAATTTTCTTGTTCTGGAGGATAATTTATTATTGTTGAATAATCAATAGAGAAAAATAAATTATAATTCGCTTTACATGAATATGGTGTATATTCATCATAACAGAAATTCAATCCATTTGTTGAATTTGCACATTTTATCTCTTTTAATGTATTCAGATCTGTAGTTGAATATTCTTTATTTACTCCTCCATTTAGAAATTTAATTCTTCTAAAATTTTTAGAAGGACTCAAATAATTTGATGGAATTAATTGAAACTTTTGAGTTTGTTTTAATACTTGATTGGGTGAAGAACCATCTGTAAATTGATTACTATAATCATAAGATGTAAAAGTTGATTCATATGATTCATTTGAGATTAAAATATCATTAAATGGAATTGAAAAAAGCAAGCTTGAAATGGAAATGATAGTTAGATTATGCATATAAAAATAATTTGGATTATTAATATTTATATTTAAATAATCAGCATATATATTAAAATTTCTAATATAAAAATCTGTATTTACATATTGAAATCCTTGAACTCTTAAAATTCCTTTTTCATTTTTTCTATAAAATGTTCTCAAAAAAGATTGATATGTTATATCTTCATGATTATAAAATTTAGGATAATTTAAATCTTTCTCAACTTCATTAACAAACATTTTTTTATGTGTATAACTAAATCCAACTCTAACATAACACCACTTAGATGTTATTCCAGTAAACATTTTTGTAACATATTGATAATCGCGACCATAATTTTTAGTATAATATTGATAAAATTGATCTTCATTAGCAATGTTTTTACTATAAGGATAAAGATTTTCAAAAGGAAGAAAAGTGACTTCTACATTTTTAAAATTTATAATATTATGATAAATAACAATTGTAAAGAATTTTTTAAATATAAAAGCAGAATATGATGAATGTAAAATAGAATCACTCATTTTTTCAGGATTAACAATGAACATCCAAAATTCAATTGTTGCTCTATAATTTAATAACAAAGGAATTTTGACTTCAAAATCTTGAAATTTATTAAAAGGAATATATTCATGAGTACATCGTTGGGAAGAAAATTGATTATAAGTATACCATTGAGGTGAGACTGCTGTACTATAACAACTTGTACAATCAGAAGGTTTAGTACTACTACAAGTTCTACATCTTATATCACATTCTCTACATAAAAAAGCATCATTTTCTGAATCACAAAAAGCACCAGGAATACATCCTTTTAAATAACATGGTTCTTGATAATAAGAATTGTAACAATAGTTTAGTCCTGAAGATGTAACACAATAAAAAGTATTTATACATCCATTACGATTACAAAAATTCATTCTATTTCCAGATAAAGCTAATTTATATTTAAACATTTCTACTCTAAGTAACATACTTGTTAAATATATTACTGGAAATGGCTCTACCGGAGGATCTAAATTTTGCATGACAATAAAAGAATGATTTTCAGGATTTGCTATTCTTTTATCAAATTCAGTGTCATCTTCACCTTTAAATGATACATAATTATCATCCCATTTTACATGATATTTAATAAATCCTTGAGATGGAATTTGTAATTCAGATGAATTTAAACAACCACTTGAGGGATAATAAGTACTACAAAAATCTATTGTAATATTCATATCATATTCATATATATTTGCTAATCTAAAAATTGCAGAATAACTAACATTAGAATCTTCCCTTTTTTCTTTAACTGGAAAATTATTATAACTACTATCAGATTTATAAGCACATCCATTTGTTATTAAACCTAATAATCTTGTTTTTTCTTTATATTCAGGAAGTAATTGATTTAATATTTTATAATTATCTCCATAACCAGAACTAGATTTACCATGATTAACACAAAAAAGTGAGATGTAATGTATTCCTGAATATTCATCTGTATAATCGCTTAAAGCAGAATGAGCTGCCACTATATGATGATATTGTTCAAATTCATTTATATTTTCATCTTCAAAATTACTATCATAATCTAAATAATCTCCTGGAAATATTTTTACTAATATTACAAACTTTATGAATATTATCAATATTATGTTCAAAATCAACATTTTTTAACCTTTAAATAAATAATTAAATTTTTTAATAAGCAATTAAAAATTATAATTTAATGGAAATATTTATTCAAATTATAATTCAAATTCAATTTTATTATTTTTAAAAGTTAAAAATAATAAAATATTATTATTTATATAAAAATTTGAAGCTCTCAAAAAAGTAATTATTTGAAAAATAAAATCTAATATTTCTTATTTAAACAAAATTACAAAAAAGTAGATATATATATAAAAATAAAAAGATTAAAAAATATTATTAATAATATTTAAATGTTCTTGAATTTTATCTCTTTTTGCTCTTTGATAATTAAGTTGTTCATATAATCTATTATTAAAATTATTAATTCTTTTTTCAATTTCTCTAATTCTTTTCCATTCTTTAATTTCTTCATTCATATCTAAAATTTCATTAATATAATCTTCAATATTTGTAAGTTGATAATTTTCAATTTTTTTTTTAAATTCATTTAATTCTTTTCTTTCTTTATTATCCCATTTATTTTGAGATAAATAATAAGTTAAATCATTTTTTAATTTAAGCATTAAATTAGCAGAATTTTTCTTACACATTAATTTTTGTTCATCAATAAATTTTAATTTTCTTGTTTCTTTTGTTTTTTCTCTTTCAATTTTTTCCATTTCAATTGAACTGCTTTCTGAAGAATTATCTAATTCATTTAATAAATTTCCTAATAATTTTCTTTTTAATTTCTCTTTATCTAAAACTGATTTTTTGTCTTTCTCTAAATTTATTGCTTCCAATAATCCTGTTAATTTTGGTCTTTTATATGATTTATATTTATTTAATTCTTTTTTTATATTATTTTTTTTTATTGATTCTTTTTTTTTTAAAAAATCTGGAAATTTTTTTAAATTTCTTTCTAATTTTATTTTTCCTTCATTTGAATTTTCTTTTTTTTCATCTAAATCTTCTTTTTCTTTCTCTTTTTCTGTTTCTTTTTCTTTTATTAATACTTCCTTTTTTACCTCAATCTCTTTTTTTTGAATCAAATTATTAATTTTATTCTCATTATTATTTTCATTATTCTTTTTTTCATTATTATTATTCTCTATTTTTTTATTATTATTATTATCATTATTTATTTCTTCTTTATTATCATTATAATTTTCATTATTTTCTTTATTTTCATCTACATTATTATTATTATTGTTATTTTGACTAATATTTATTTTATCATTTATTTCTAAAATATCACTATTCATATAAGAATTGTGAAATGAGACAATTGACTTAGTTGATTCTATATCATTATTTAATTGATATTTTGTATTATTTGTATCTTCTTTTTTTCCTTTTTTTAACATTCCCTTCTTAATTTTCTTTTTTATTTTCTCCTTTCTTTCAGATTTTGAATTGTGATTATCAATTATTATTTTTTTAACATCTTTTTTATTTAAACTTCTATTTATTGGAAAATTGGAGTTTGTTATATTTTTTGAACTTACAGAATATGGATAATTTATTTTAATATTATATGAAGTCTTATTTCCTTTTAAATTATGATTATTATATAAATTTAATTTCTTATTTATTGATTGTGTTTCATTATTTTCAGTTATTTCACTTTTAATATCTTCATTCTTTAAAATATTATTTCCATTATCTTTTTGAATAATATAATTATTATTGTCATTATTTATAATATAATTATTATTATTATTTTCTGTTTTAAAATTGAAAAAATCAAACCTCATATTTTTAATATTATTTATTACTTCTTGATTTGGATTTTCTATAATTTCTATTTTTTCTTTATTATCTTTTATCTCATATTGATCATAATTATTATTTTCAATTATTACATTTTGAAATTTTTGTTTAATCATTTCATTACTAAGCTTTGTATTTTTAATCACTTTATTATTATTATTATTATAATTAATAGAATGAATATTATCAAAAAGAAATTTTTGATTTTCTTCATTTTCATCTTGATTATTTGAAGAAGAAAAAAAAGAATTAATATTATAATTAGAACTCAAAGAACTATTTTCTAATCCATCAAATACTTTTTTATTATTAAGAACAATTTTATGTTTAATTTTATTTCGATTTGGAACACTAAGAGACTTATATAATTTTTTCATTAATACACTTGAAATATGTTCATAACTACTTTTCTTAGAAAAAATTTTTCCTGGAGAATAATTTTTTTCATGATAAAAATTATTAATAGTATAATTTATTTTATTTTTAGTATAAGATTCTTTAAAAACATTTTTTAATATTTGGTCATCGTTTTTAACATTTTTATTAATAAGAATTTTTTCATATTTTCTAATTAAATCATTTTTATTTTTAAAAGTTTCAAAAATTTCTTTTGAAAATTTTTCTATATTTTTCTTTTCTTCTTTGTCTTCTATTTTTACATTCAATTTATTTAAACAATAATGTTTTAATTCTTCTTCAATATTACAAAGTACTTTTTCTTCTTTTAAATATTTATTTTTTTCATTGTAAATATGAATTATTCTAATTATATTTAATAAAACATCTTTAAATTCAATTAAAGGGATTTCTTTTTTTATTTTTTTATTATTTTTTCTACAATTATTATAATTAAAATTATCAAATAAAAAAGAAAATGAATTTTTTTTTTTTCTGTCTGAATTTAATTTACTTAAACTATATAAATTAGTAGATATTGAATCTGAAATATTATAATGATTTTTTACAGATTGATTAAAATGAATTTTTAAATTTTTGGTTTTTTCTAATTTTTCAAAAAATATTTGACCAGAAGTTTTATAAAAAACAATTGGTCTACTATTTGAAGAATTTATTTGAGGTGAATTTATATAATAATCATTTACTTTATTATTATTATTTAAATTTATTTTATATTCTTTTTTAATTAAATTTATAGAAGATATTACTTTAGGTAATGTTATTTTTCTTTTTGAAATTGATTTATTTAAAGTTCTTTGACTTAAAGATATAATTTCAGGTGAAAGACTATTATCATTATTTGAAGAATTTAATGGAATTGTTATTTTATGTTTTGGTTTATTTTTTTTTAAAACCGAAAAATAATTTTTTTTTTTTGGTTTATAAAGTGAACTTAATTCATATGAAGTATTCAAAATATCATCTGTATTATCTATAGTTTTCATATTTTTCTCTGATTAATTTATTCAATTCTTACATAAAAAAATAATATTTATAAAAATAAAAATTAATATAATAATGTATTATTAAAAAAAATTAAAAAGTATTTTTCAAAATTTAAAAAATTAAAAAAAAAAATGGGAGGTTCCCAAAACAAAACAATAAAAAAGCAATTAAAAGAAGTATGTGAAATATCACCCTTTAAGTAAAAATAAAAAAATAAAAAAAAATAGTGAAATGAATAATGCAGATGTAAACTTTAATAAAATAACAGATTTAATAAATTCAAATAATGAAAAAGAAACAAAAGCATTTGATGCAAATAAAAATTTAGAAACAGAAAAAGAAGCAATAGACTTTCAAAAAAATCAAAATTTAGAAAAAGGAAACAAAGGAAATAATAATATAATAACATTTCAGAAAATTTCTCAAAATTTAGAAAAAATTTTTACTTTAGAAGAAAAAAAAGAATTAGACAGAAGATTTTTATTATATTCATCAGATGGAATAATGTCAAATAGACAATTTTGGAATTTTTTAGATTTAGGACAAATTGCAAATTCTACTTTTGCAAAATTATTTTATAAAGCAGTATGTGATTTTAATGATAATACAAAATTAGATCATTTAAAATTTATGGATAGATATAAATTTTATCAATTTATTGCAATTTTTACAAAAACAAATGAATTAAATCAAAATAAAAATTTATTTTTTGATGATAATGATAAATTATCTGAATTTGATGATGAAGATAAATTAAATTCTTTTGCTTCATATGTTAAATTAAAATTTTTAAATTCATTATTTGATATAGATAATAATGATGAAGTAGATAGATTAGAATTTAGAAATTTAATTTCAAGTTTTATTGAAATGATATTGTCATGTAAATTTGAATGTGGTCCAATACAAGAACAAATTAATAATATTTTAAATATTGATACTACTGGAGGAAATAATAATATTAGTCAATTAATGGAAAAAGTTTTAGATTTATATGTTGATGAAGTCTTTAGTAGAAGTTATACTGGAGAAACTTTAACTTTTGATGAATGGAAAAAATGGCTCATTGATGAAGTTGTTGGAATAAATGAAATTTTAGAATATTCTACTCTTATTGTTAATAATGCTATTATAAGGATTAAATCTTTTTCAATTAATTTTTTTATTGTTTAATTGTTTTAAAATCTTTATTTTCATAGTCTCTTTTTTTTTAATTAAAAAACAATTATTATTTACTATTACGATTAAAAAAAATTAAATTAAAAACAAACAAAAACGAAAAAAAATGGTTTTGCAATTTTAAAATGAATCTTTTAAACGATTCATGGATAAATTAATTTTCAAGATAAAAAAAGATATTATTACAGAGATAATTTAATCATTTTATTTTATAATTTCAATTAATTTTAAAACTTTATTTTTTTCAAGTTGAAATTTTTTATTTTTATTTTCTTAGTTTCTTTCACTTTAAATGAAATTATTTTAGATATTAATGATATTATATCTGTGTATGATAATTTTTCAAAAATAATTTATACTAAGGATAATGATTTCAAAATAAATAATAAAAATATTGAATTTAAACTCCTTAAGAATGATGTTTTTGATTTTATTCTTCAATCTGAAAATTCAAAAGAAAAGGAAATAATTACATTAAAATGTAATTTATATACTCCAAAATATATAATAAAATGTTATATTAAAGATTTAATTGATCTCAGTATTAAAGGATCATTTTATTTAAATGAACAATCACTTGAAAAGAGTTTTAAAGTAAATATAAATGAAGAAGATAAAATATTTTCAATAGAAAATGCACCTTTAATATATAATATTGAATTCTTGAGAAATAATTCATCATTAAATTTAATAGATAATTATTATATTCAAATCAATTGTACATATAAAGATGTGAATGGAAATATTTCAATATCTTATGCACTTGATGATGGATTTGTTTATCCAACAATAGTATCAATAACTTCAATAATGGAAAATGTAAATTCAAAAAATATATATAATTTTTATATAATGCATCCAGGAGAATTTACTTTAGAGAGTAAAAATAAACTTAAAAGTTTTGAAAATAAATATGAAAATTGTTATATTTATTTTATAGATATGAAAGATCAATATAAAGAATTAAGTGTCCATCGAAAATGGAATAAAGTTATTTTGACTACTCCAACATATTATAGACTTTCACTTCAAGATTTAGTACCAAACATAGATAAAATAATATATATTGATGGTGATGTAATTGCTTTGAATGATATTAAAATAATGTATGATATTGATATGGAAGATTATTATTTTAAAGGATATAGAGTATGGTCTCGAAAGGCTTTAGATAAATATATAGACAATTATTTATGTGCTGGAGTTCTTTTAATAAATTTAAAAGAATTAAGAAAAAATAATATGGGAAAAAAATTTTCTGAATTCATAAAAGAAAATTCAACAAATCTTACATATCATGATGAAACTATAATTAATTATGTATGTACTGAAAAAAATGGTATTTTAGAACCAAAATTTGGATTTATTGTTAGATATAAAAGAGAAGAAGGAATATATTCAAAAGAAGAAAAAAAAGAAGCTTTAAAAGATCCAGTTTTAATTCATTTAATGGATAAACCTTGGGAAGATTATAAAGCTTTAAATCTTTATGGAACTGCTTCATGGTGGAAATATGCTAAAAAAAGTTATTTTTATAAAGAAATCATTAAAAAATATCCTATAATAATTGAACCTGAAAAGAAGAGAACACAACAAAAAAAAAAAATATCAAAAATAAAAAAACTATTGAAAATATTATTAAAACCTATAAATGTATTAATACGTTTTTTAAAAAAATTGAGAAAAAAATAAACATGAATTATTATTATTTTTATTTGGTCCAAAAATGTCATTAATATAAAAGATTTATAAGTTATATATTCTTCTAGAATCTAATTATTTTTATATATTTTATTGTAGAAATATCAATTAATATTAAATTAATTTTTTTCTAATAATTAGACAAAAATATAACAAAAAAAGTCAAAACATAAATAATGATATAATAAAAGCATAGGTTTAGAGAAGAACCACCAAAATTATTTGTAATAAAATCCTTTCAAAGATATAATCTATTAATAGTATAAATTCATCAACAATATTTAAAATAATTGAATAATAATAATTTATGAATACAACATTATTTTATATAATATTTTTTTTCTTATTACATCAATTTAATTCTTTTGAAAAAAATCATATAGAAAATAAAATATGTGAAGTAAAAAAAGATATTTTGAGACATATAAATTGTTATTATGAAGTTGAAGATGAGTCATTAATAGATTTAGAACCTATTGATGTAGTAATTAAATATATTGATTTATCTGATAAAAATTTAGTAAGAAAAGGAATACCTCAATTAAAAAAGGATAATGATAATGGAGAAATTAAATATTGTGTTCGTTCAATATTACAAAATATGCCTTGGGTTAATAAAATATTTATAGTTATGCCAAATGAAAAAGTAAAATATTTTAAAGATTATGAAGAAATAAAAGAAAAAATAATTTATATTAAAGATAAAGATTTAATTGGATTTGATAGTGCTTCATGTACAGTTTTTGAATTTAATTTTTGGAGACTTAAAAAATTTGGGATGGTTGATAATTTTATTTATTTTAATGACGATTATTTTGTTGGAAATCCTCTTAAAAAAACAGACTTTTTTTATGTAGAAAATGGAAGAATAGTACCATATATTATAGCAAAAAAAATAAACCAAAATATATCTAAATCCATTATAGAACAATATTATTATGATTGGTATAAATTTATTTCTAAAAGAAAATATTTAACTCAAGATCATATAGAATATACTCTTCAAGCGAATGCAACAAGATTATTTATTTATAAACTTTTTGGAGAAGATGCAAAATTATTAAAACATGATCATAATGCAATATCTGATAATGTAATAGAAGGTGAAGAAATTTATAATGTTGTTTTAAATAAATATAATAAAAATGAAGAATGTAAATTTGAATGTGGGAAGAACAAATCAATAATATTTTAATATTAATATTATTAGAGGAAATAATAATATTAGTCAATTAATGGAAAAACTAGAGAAATTTAACTTTTTTCAATTAAATTTTTTGAATAAATAATTTTTGACAAAAATAAGTTTTTTTAAATTATTTTTTAAGTGTTATTTATTATTTTAATATTTTTTTAAAAACGAAATGGTAAGATTATTTTTTTTTAATTTTATTTTTTTTTGTTTTTTTAGGAACAATCAATAGATGATTTGAAGAAATTAGTTAGTTCAAAAGATATGGAAATTAAGAAATTATTAGGAGTTCAATATTCATTATCAAAAGAAAATGAAAATTTAAAGAAACAAATTAATGAGAAAGCATCTTTAGATGTTAAACAAAAAGAGAAAGAATTAGAAAGTAAATATCAATCAGAAATAAATTCATTGAAGAAAAAAAATAAAGAATATGAAATGAAAATATCAAATCTTGAGAAAGGAAAAGAATTAGAAGGAAAAAATAAAAAAGAAGAAGAAAAAGAAGAAGCAAAAGAAATATATGATAATTTAATTAAAGATTATGAAGAATTAAAAGAACAATTTGAAAAATTAAGAGAATCAAAATCAGAAGAATTAGAAAAAATAAATAATAAATTAATATTAGATTTAAAAAAAAAAGAGCAACAAAATATAAAAGAAAATGAAAAAAAAGAAGCAAAAATAAATGAACAAAATTTAAAAATAAAAGAATTAGAAGAACAAATAATAATATTAAATGAAAAAATATCAAATATAACAAAAAGTAAAAGTGAATTAGAAGAAATAATTTTAAAACAAGAAGATAATATAATTGAATTAAATAATACAATAAATAATGATTATTTAGTTATTCAAGGACATATTTCAGAAATAAATAAACATGAAGTGTATATAAATCAATTATTAACAACAATAAAAGAACAAAAAATTCAAATTCAAAATGTGAAAGAATTACAATTGAAAAAAGACAAAGAAGAATTAATAAGATTAAAAACAGAAAATAAGAAATTTAAAAGTATAATTGAAGTACAAAATGAAGAAATGAAAAATAATCAAAAAGCTCATAAAGCTCTTCAAGAAAAATATTTACAATTATGTTTTGATAAAAGATTAAAGAATCATATAGAATTAATAGAACAAGCAAAAGAAATGAAAATAAGAAAAATGGAAAGAGATAAAAAAAATTCTGTTTTTGTTATTAAAAAAGAAGAAATAGATAAAAATCCAAATATTATAAATAAATTAAATTTAAGTGCTAGAAATAAAACTAGAAATATTATTTCAATTCAGAAAAATGTTAAAACTTTAGAAGATAATAATAATAAATTACCTATGATTAAACATCAACATCATTTATCTTCTAATGTAAGTAATCAAGTTAGTAGTTATGTCGAAAATGATGAAGAAAAAAATAACCAAATTTAAATTCTTTTATATATTTTTTATAACTCTTTTATTTTATAATAAATAATTATTTTACTTGTTTTTGATATGATATTATTTGCAGTTTATAAATATAAAAATATGTATAACATAGATTTTATTTTTTTATATTCAATAATCTTAAAAAAAATTGTAATTTATTAATTAGAAAAAATAAAAAATTATTCAATTTATTTTTAATCTATACTCTTAATTTTAGTTTAACTTCTATCATTGAGGAATGAAAATATTTTTCAAAAATAAATAATTATTAAAATATAAATATATAAAAAAAAATAAAAAAAAATAAAAAAAATTATAAAAAGTTTATTATAATTATATATAATTAAATTAAAAAATTTAATTCATTTTTCAAAACTTTTAAAACTTCCAAACCATTTTCCCAAATATTAACTTTACACTTTAATTCCTTGATCCCATTTTTTTTATATAAAATGTGAAATAAATTATGATTTTTTCTAACAAGAATAATATCATTTTTATTGAATTTTTTAGACAAACAAAAATCATTATACCCATCACAAACGAAAATGTTTTGTTTATATTTCCCTTTAAAATATTTTTCATAAATTAAACTTTTACAAAGAGCAGGATAACAATCAACACAATTTAAAAATCCAAAACTAGAAACTTTAATTAAATTTTCTTTATTTTCTTCTCCATTATCAGCATAAATATTAGTAAAAAGAGATAATAAATTTTTATGTTGCAAAATATTAGAAATCAAATATTTATTTCCTGCTGAAATTATATTAATATCATATTTATCTTTATTTTTCTTTAAAAAAGAAAATAATTCATTAAAATTTGGTGATAATTCAATTTCTCCCATTTTTTCTTTTAATTTTTCTATTGTTACATTATTTTTTTTCATTTCTTGAAATATTTCATTATTAAATGCAATCCAATCATTTACTTTATACAAATTACCTTTCATTTTATTATATAAATCAGGAATAAAATGTTGTGTAAGAAAGTGAATAGCATCTTTTTGAATTATTGTTTTATCAAAATCAAAAATTAAAAGTCTTTTATTCATAAATTTTTTTTTTATTTTCAATCAATTAAATATAATTTATTACATTATAGCCAATTTAAACAAATGTATAATAAAAACAATGGCGGCTCCTACTCCAAAAGCAATATATGTTTTACAACATAAAATATATTTTGAAGGAAAAAATTATACCTTAAAACTTTCAAATCCAAATTTATCTGAAATACAAATTAAAATGTTTGAAAATGATTTTTTATCTAAATATGAAAATTCTTTTTCCTTGCAACAATTACAAAAAACAAATAATTATTTTAAAATGTTTGATTCAATTGAAGAAGTAATAAAGAATATGGATGAATTATTAATTGATAACAATTATGCAATAATAAAATATGATAGTTCATCATTTATTATAGAATTTACTCCAGTAATAAAACTAAAAGGAAAAATAGAATTAAAATTAAATCTTTCCTCGATGAATCAATCAGAAAAAACAGAAAATTTAATCTCAATGACAAATTCCTTATCAGAAAGAGTAATAAAATTAGAAAAAGAAAATAATCAATTAAAATCAGAAATAAGAAATTTATATTCAAAAATAGAAAATTTCCAAAGTTTTGAAAAAGAATTAAAGGAACTTAAAAAAACAGTAAATAAATTAAATTCATTGGAAGTACAAAAAGATGAATTTTTTATTGATAGTAAAATAATAAACTTACAATCTCAAAAGGAAAAAATATTAAATTTCCTAAAAAAAAAAATAAAAAATACAAGATTAATATATAGAGGAATGAAGATGGAGATTTAGCAAAAGATTTTCATAGAAACTGTGATGGGAAAGCCCCTACAATAACTTTATGTAAAGATACAAAAAATCAAATATTTGGGGGATACACAGAAGCAGAATGGGATAGTGAAAACAGACATAAAAAAAGAGATACAAATTCTTTTATTTTTTCTGTCACTCAAAATATTAAAATTAATAGCAATATTTATGATAATTCCATTGAATGTAATAGAGACTTTGGATCTGTCTTCGGTTTTGGAGGTGATCTTACTATTGTTGATTGTTTCCTTCAAACAAATAGTAATATGTGGACTTTTGCTGAAACTTATGGAGATAAAAACTTTTCTATTAGTAATGGACAACAACAATTTCAATTAGTCGAATTGGAAGTCTATGAAATTAGATATTAATTATTTGTGTTTTTTCTTTTCTCAAATTTCCTTTTTTATTATTTTTTATAAAAAAACATTCTTAAATCAGTAATTTAATTGGAGATATAAAAAGTTAATAAATAAATATTTTTTAAAGAATATATATTAAAATTTTTATAACATAAAAAAAGAAAAGTTTAAACTAATTAATTCCAAAATAAATTCTAAAACATTCAAAATAAATTTACTTATAAATTTGTGCAACACCTTGATTATTTGTAAATCCTACTCCTTGTTGTTGTTGATTCATAGGTTGCATGACAACTGGTTGGGTAGGAGAGACACCATTCATAACAGGTTGTGTATAAACTTGATTAGAAGAAACATACATAGGAGAAGTATTCATCATAGGTTGTCCCTGAGGAGCCGCTTCTTCTTCATCTTCACATAAACTTTTACAACAAGCAAAACAAAGCATACAACAACATTTAAGGCATTCAATTGTTTTTTGCTTATCCTCTTCACTCATTGATGTAGTAGTTTTTGCTTTTCTACCTTTTCCTGTATATCTTTTAGTTGTAGCACCTCTTTCATGAACTGCTGTTACCTTACTTGGAGTTGATATTGCTGTTGTAACTCCCTTTGCCACATTAGATTTAGTGGCTTCTTGTTTAACAGTAGTTAATGGAGCCGCAGTTGATACTGCTGCCTTAGTTTCTGTTTTTGTTGTTGTTTTAACTTCTGTTTGCTTTACTGTTTCTGTTTGCTTTACTGGTTCTGTTTGCTTTACTGGTTCTGTTTGCTTTACTGTTTCTGTTTGCTTTACTGGTTCTGTTTGCTTTACTACTTCTGGTTCCTTTACTACTTGAACTACTGTTGGTTGAACCACTTCTGGTTGTTTTACTTCTTGAACTACTACTGGTTCTGGTTCCTTTACTACTTGAGTTACTGTTGGTTGAACAACTTCTGGTTCCTTTACTACTTGAGTTACTGTTGGTTGAACTACTACTGGTGTTGTTTCTTGCGCTGTAGTTGTTGCATTCACTGTCACTCCTGTTGTTCCTGCTATACTTACTGCTTTTGTTGTGTCAACTGTACGAGCTGCTCTTGGCATTTTTTTTATTTATTTTTAATTGTTTTTTATTTTAT
>JAEEGK010005968.1_pt1 | contig 29364 bp, 18 predicted proteins | sample 8958771 | NCBI WGS metagenome assembly JAEEGK01 (sample SAMN16246547, study PRJNA631951) | gut metagenome | biome: gut microbiome; feature: rumen; material: SC-attached | host: Bos | place: Iran: Karaj | collected 2018-10 | reverse complement strand
CAGTTTCTTCTGCATTTGCTTCAGCAGCTGCTTCCTTTGCAGCCTCTTCGAGAGCTGCCATAGCTTCTGCACGCTTCTTAGCGATAGCTTCAGCACGCTGTTCCTTGACCTTGGTTTCTGCTTCAAGTCTAGCCTTTTCGTCAGCCTTCTTAGCTGCTGCGAGTTCGCTCTTCTTGTTGCTAACCTTGATGTTCTTTTCGTCCAACCATGCATTGAAACGTCTTTCTGCTTCTGCCTCGTTGAAAGCACCCTTCTTTACGCCTTCGAGAAGGTGTTTCTTCATCAAAACGCCCTTGTACGACAAGATACGTCTAACGGTTTCGGTTGGCTGAGCGCCCTTCTGGAGCCATGCCAATGCAGAATCGAAGTTAAGATCGATTGTTGCAGGGTTTGTCATCGGATTGTAAGTTCCGAGTTTTTCAATAAATCTACCATCACGTGGTGATCTGCTGTCGGCAACGACGATGTGATAGAAAGCTCTAGCCTTGCGTCCGTGCCTTGAAAGTCTTAATTTTACTGACATAAAATAAATTTTAATAAATTAAATAACTTAAACTCGCAGTTACCCGAACTGCGGGCGCAAAAGTACAACATTTTTTTGAAACACAGATATTTTTGAAGAAAACTTTTTTGTCTATTTTCTCAACGCCTTGAACTTTTCGGCACTGCTGCACAAGTCTATATCTACGTATGTTTCAATGCCTTCCAACCTGCCTTCCTCGCAGAACTGCCAGAAAACCCAATCGGACGGCAATTTCTTGGGATTTTCCTTTTCGGAATAGTGAGCTATCCAGATGGGATATTTCTTGAAACGTTTGTCGCCTGTGATGACCTTTTCGTAAAAGTTGCTGTAAGTGTAAATTATCGGCACAACACCATAATGCGCCTCCACAATCGAAAGCCAATTGAGCAGACCATTCTTCAAACTAGTGATACTCTGCACTTTGCTATATTTCTCGATATCAAGAACAGGAACAAAATCGCCCTTTTCGACAACAACCGTCTTTATGAAAAGATTAGCCTGGTCGGTGCTGTTCTCGTTGGGACGATAATAGTGGTATGCCCCGCGCGGAACATTGTATTTCTTCAACTGACGCCAGTTCTCGGAAAAATTCCTGTCCTTGGTGTCGCTGCCTGCCGTAGCGCGGACAAATGCAAAATCTATCTTGTTCTTGTCAACTAAGGTTTCCCAGTCAATATCACCCTGATATTCAGAAACATCAATTCCAAACAAACTGTACTGCGGATACATCTGTCGGTAGGTCTGCATAGGCACCACCGCACCCATTTCAGACTCCTCGCTGCTACCGAAGAAACGCTTGTAGTATTTCTGCAAGTAAGGGTACGAGAAATAACCTGCGACAAGCAATGCCACAGCAGCCACGAAAACCGCGACAACTTTCCACCTCCTACCCTTCTTGTGCCTCGATGCCATCCGCCTACTTCGCGATGAATTTATCCTTTACATACTGTGCGATTTGCACTGCATTGGTAGCAGCACCCTTGCGCAAATTGTCGGCGACAACCCACATATTTATGGCATTCTTGCACGAATAGTCGAGGCGAATGCGACCGACAAAAGTCTCGTTCCTATCCTTTGCATTTATAGCCATCGGATAAAGGTTGTTCTTCGGGTCGTCCTGAACGACAAGTCCTGGAGCAGCCTTCAAGTCAGCCATAATCTTTTCCAAGTCGGGTTTCTGCTCAAACTCAACATTTACTGCTTCGCTGTGTCCGCCTACTACTGGTACGCGCACAACGGTAGATGTTACAAGCAAGTGCGGCAAACTCAATATCTTGCGGCTCTCGTTGACGAGTTTCATCTCTTCTTCGGTGTAGCCGTTTTCGAGGAATGCGCCACCGTGAGGCAGGCAATTAAGGTCAATCTGATGTGGATAAGCAGGTTTTTCAACTGGTTTGCCTTCGCGTTCGCACATAAGCTGGTTCACTCCCTTGAAACCCGAACCGCTTACCGACTGGTAAGTTGATATTACAAGGCGTTTCAATCCGTACTTTTTCAGTGGAGCAAGCGCAACCATAAGTTGTATTGTGCTGCAATTCGGGTTAGCAATAATATGGTCGTCGGCAGTAAGTTCCGAAATGTTTACCTCGGGAACAATGAGTTTCTTGTCGGGATACATTCGCCAAGCCGACGAATTATCGACAACGTATGTTCCTGTTTCGGCAAATTTTGGTGCCCACTCGAGCGAAACATCCTTGCCTGCGGAGAAAATTGCGAGGTCGGGACGCGAAGCAACAGCATCCGCCAAGCCAACAACCTTGTATTCCTTGCCCTTGCAGGTTATTGTTCGTCCAACCGAGCGTTCCGATGCCACGGGAACAAGTTCATCGAACTGAAAGTTGAGTTCCTCGAGAACCCTGAATATCTGTGTGCCGACCATTCCGGTGGCTCCTACTACTGCGAGTTTCATATTTCTAAATCAATTTTAGTTATACAATGTCTTTTCCATCAACTACGCTCGGGGGAAATGATTACAATCCCAACTTTGCCGAAACATCAAGCATCCTCTTTATCGGACGGTAGGCCTTCTCGCGAACATCCTCGGGAATGGTAATTTCGGGCATTTCGTATTTCAGGCAGTTGTAAAGTTTTTCCAAAGTATTAAGTTTCATAAAGTTGCAATCGTTGCATCCGCAGGTTGAATCCAATGCAGGTGCTGGAATCAAGGTCTTTTCGGGAACTGCCTTGCGCATCTGGTGCAGAATGCCCGATTCGGTAACGACGATAAATTCCTTCGCATCGTTGTTCTTGACATACTTCAGCAAGCCAGCCGTACTTGCAACGAAATCGGCGACAATGACAACCGGCTTTTCGCACTCGGGATGAGCAATAATCTTTGCTCCAGGATGCTCCTCCTTGAGTTTCAGGATTGCCTCAAGGTCGAAGCGACGATGCACATGGCAGGCTCCATTCCACAGCACCATATTTCTGCCGGTCTGCGCGTTGATGTAACCTCCGAGGTTCTTGTCGGGACCGAAGATTATCTTCTCGTCGGCAGGCAGACTATCGACAATCTGCTTTGCGTTGGAGGAAGTCACTGTAATGTCGGTCATCGACTTTATGGCTGCCGTGGTGTTGATGTACGAAACGACAGTGTATCCCGGATGTTCGGCGATGAACTTTGCAAACTCGTCGGCAGGACAAGAATCGGCAAGCGAGCAGCCCGCATTGAGGTCGGGAATTATAACTTTCTTGTCGGGGCAGATGATTTTTGCCGTCTCACCCATAAAGTTAACGCCAAGGAACACAATTATTTCGGCATCGGTCTTGGCGGCCATCTGAGCCAACTGGAGGCTGTCGCCTACATAGTCGCTGATGTCCTGCAATTCGGAATTTATGTAGAAATGCCCAAGAATTACGGCATTCTTTTCCTTTTTCATACGGAGAATCTCCGATTTCAAGTCGATATTGCTGTCGATTGGCTGGTTTACAAAGCCAAATTTCTTTACATCTTCCTGTGCTGTCATCTTAAAATTGATTTATCTGTAATTCTTTGTTTTCGAATGCGTTACCAACAACGATTATGTCGGCTCCCGCCTCGTATTTTTGTTTTATCGTTTCAATATTTCTAAGTCCACCACCGACAATGAGCGGAGTTTTTGTCGTTTTGCGCACCGCTGCCACTATCTTGTCGGGCACTGGATTCAGCGCGCCGCTGCCAGCTTCCAAATAAGTCATCGAAAGTCCAAGCATTTCGCCAGCCACGGCAGTTGCAACGGCAAGTTCGGGCTTGTCGGCAGGAATTGGTCGCGTATTGCTGACATATTCCACCGAAGTCGTCTTGCCACCATCGACAAGAATGTAACCTGTGCTTATGACCTCTATGTCCATCTGCATAAGCGAAGCCGCCGCAACCACATGGTTTCCAATGAGAAATTCTGGATTTCGTCCTGAAATAAGCGAGAGCAGCAAAATGGCGTCCGCCTTTTCGGAAATGTGGCTTGCGTGTCCAGGGAAAATTATCACTGGTTTCTGGGTGTTGTCCTTGATGGCTTCGATGCATTTGTCGAGGTTTCCGAGCATATAGCTGCTACCCACAAACACATAATCGGCACTCGAAGCCTCAATTTTTCGTGCAAACGCTGCAGTTTCGCTCACCGACTGCTTGTCAGGATCTATCAAAACTGCAAGTTGTCGCTTGTGCTGCAAGCAGTTATGCAAAATTGCCTTATATGTTGGACCATTTAGAATCATTGGTGCGAAGATAGGAAAATATTTGGACAATAGTTAGTCTTGAGTTTGCACATATACAGGACGCACGGAATGTCCATAACTGCGTAATGCATAATTATCCATATAGGAATCGCTAGAACTGAAACCATACAACCACGCACGTGTTGAATTGTCGGCATTTAGCGAACTCGACCAATAATAGCCTTGCGACCCTGTATTGTAGCATACACTGCCATTGCTAGTGCCAGCCGCAGGTAGAAAGATATAGTTTCCATTTGTTCCCGTAAAGACTCGCCCATATACACCATTTATGGTAGTCCATGTCTGAATGCAATTGGTTCTAAGTTCATTCAGTTCCTCATATGTCGGCATACGCCAACTATCACTCCAATTGGCGGTAGCAGCATCATCAGCACCTTCCAAGATAGTCAAATCGTCTGTAAACCCATTATCACCATTGTTTTCATCACTACAATACTTTGTGAGTGTATTTTCGCTTCCATTACAATAATGATAAGTTTCCCAATTGTATATCCTTTTCGACCAAGTTTCACCCCAAGCGAAATAGTCTCCATAATCTTCTGGTGAATTTGCCCCCACATTGCATGTCGCCCAAAGAGTACCACTCGGTAGTCCAAGATCTATCCACTCATGTCCATTCTGAGTCCCAGCCGTTGTAAAAGTACGAACTTCTCCATACGATGTGCCAGCAGAATTTGTTGCATATGCTTTATAATAATAAGTACTATAACTTGACAACCCTGTCAATTCTTTGGAATAATCACCTATGACGAGTGAGCTGTTGTGAATATTTTGCGACAAGTTATCTTCGGTTGTACCATATATAAAACCGTATTCTGTAATAGATGTGCCACCGTTTGAAGACACAAAGCCTCGTAATGTTGCCGATGAAGCTGTAATATTTCGTACTGATAATGTTTCAACACTTGGTTTAAAATAATGAACAAAATGCAGATAAACAATCTGAGTTTCTTCTTGAGTCTGCTCAACTATAGTACTTACTTCCGTCTCATTTTCAATAGTTGCATAACCTATGTAACGCATATTGTCGCCTAAATTAAACTCATTTATTATGGTTAACTTCGTCATGATATCATTTGAAACACCCGAATATCTAATGCTGTTGCTACATCCGCCGCCAACATTTACCATACGTATCGAATAAGACTTGTCGCCAACAATTGCATTTAGAATATACGTTTGCGGTTTAGTTGCTGTAACCACAAATGTGTGAACCCCCACATCCAATTTACATTCGTATTCAGCATAAACCTTCCCAAAAACATCAAGAAGCTGCATTTGCACACCATCGCTTTGTGAAACAACAAGTTCGACATTAGTTTCTCCATTGAACGGATTAGGCACATTCTGTCTCAATCCATCTACTTCTGCCGTATTCATATCAATGCCAGTAACCCCAAGCACGATGATATTATCAGGATACACAACCGTTTCCGTCCAATTACGAGTCAAATTTGTAATAGCAACACTGTCCATACGGCAGTATTCAGAACCATTAAGTCTCCCAGAAAAACGCACAGTTATTTCCTGCGCCGAAGCTCCCATACAAATAGCAAGCAGAATGATTATTGAGTAAAATTTCTTCATAATTATTTATTTTTACAAGGACAAAGATAGTATTTTTTTGAAAAACAACACTATTGCCCATTATCACATTAACATGCGTTAATTTTCTGCCGAACAAACCGGTCGCACAGAAAAACCCCAGAAACGATATGTATCGAAAACATACAATCCGTTTAAACTGAAACTTCCACATTGCGCGTATGGCGCATATTCACCAACGGAACTCGTCCAGTAACCGCCATTGGTATCAACCTGATAAAGCTCAATTTCATAACGATGCCCTGCAGCTGGAAGAAGAATAGAATTGCCGTTAGGTCCTACAAACAACAATCCGTAATTCGTCCATGTACGAGTGCAATTCTCAAACAATTCCTGCATCTCCGTAGAAGTCGGCATACGCCAACTTTCTCCCCAATTAGCAGTTGCAACATCGTCGCAAGCCTCCAAAACCGTCAAATTGTCGGTAAAACCGTTGCTGCCATAGGTCGGACTATTACAATACTTGGTCAGCGTATTGGCACTTCCGTTGCAATATCGGTAGTAATTCCAGTCGTAAATAGCCTTGGGTGCAACTTCGCCCCACGCATAATAGTTCCCATAACCTTCGGGCGAGGAAGCACCAACATTGCAGGTTGCCCAACGAGTACCGGAAGGCAGACCGAGGTCAACCCAGTCATGTCCATTCAGAGTCCCTTGTCCGGGATAATAAAAATTCAATACCAAATCCTCGTTTTCTTGCTGACGCTGCACAACCACGATACTAGGCACGACAACCCCGCCAATGGTCGCATAACCTACATAGCGCATATTGTCGCCGACATGAAATTCATTGCTGGAAATTAATTTTGTTGTGATATTGTCGGAATATCCTACATATTCAATACCACAGGAGCCACCATCTCCGACATTTACCATCTTTATCGAATATGACTTTTCGCCAACAACTGCATTAAGGAGATATGTCTGCGGCTTGGCTGTCGTAACAACAAAAGTGTGTGTTCCTTCGTTAAGCATGCCATCATATTGTGCATAAACTTTTCCTGCCACATCAAGCAAGCGCATACTTACATTTTCACAATGTAAAATAGAGAGTTCAATGTGGGTTTCTCCGTTAAACGGATTGGGTATATTTTGCAATAATCCTTGACTTTCGGCAATCACGACAACACTTTCAGTTGTGGCAGCAAGAACTATGACCGAATCGGGATATACTACCGTTTCTGACCAATGGCTCTCAAGGTTTGTAACCACAACGCTATCCAGACGACAATATTCAATGCCATTAAGTTTTCCCGAAAAGCAAACTGTTATTTCCTGAGCAAATGCATTAGCACAAACTGCAAGTAAAAGTATTATAGAATATAGTTTCCTCATCGCCATATTGTTTACAAGGGCGAAGATAGAAAAATATTTTGAAAATAGTTGTTTTTACTGCAATATCTTTACAGAGGTGTATTTCCCCTATCCTTCTCAAAAAGTTCGAGGTTCTTCACAACTCCGTTTTCAATGTCAAAACGAACGCAAGTCATGGTGCGATGTATGCCCATGCGACCTGCCGCGCCTGGATTTATGTGCAGAAGATTGTATTTCTTGTCGTTTACTATCTTTAGGATGTGCGAATGTCCCGAAATGAAAAGTTTTGGAGGCAAAACCTTCATAATCTCGTTTATCTTGTACTCGTAGCGACCTGGATAACCGCCAATGTGAGTCATCAGCACATCGAGGCCTTCAACCGTGAAACGTTCTATTTCGGTAGTGCGCATTCGTATCCCCCAACCGTCACAATTACCGAAAACGGCACGCACAGGCTTGCGGGCTTCCAAAGCATCGAGAACATCTTCGGTACCAATGTCGCCTGCATGCCAAACCTCATCGACAGGCTCTAGGAAATCGAGCACATCATAGTCCAGATATCCATGTGTATCTGACAGCAATCCAATCTTTTTCATATATACACAAAAAATCTTGAGTGATACGGGGAATACCACTCAAGACCAATTAAAACCTTTATTATGAAAAATTTATTAAGATCCTTATTCAGTCACTTCTTCAACGAAAGGAAGAACCGAAACATACGACTTGTTGTCTCTCTTCTTCTGGAACTTTACTTCACCGTCGCAAAGAGCATAAAGCGTATGATCTCTACCCATACCAACATTATTACCCGGACGATGAACAGTACCACGCTGACGAACTATAATGTTGCCTGCGATAGCAATCTGACCGCCATAAACCTTAACGCCTAATCTTTTACTTTCGGAATCACGACCGTTGCGCGAACTACCAACACCTTTTTTATGTGCCATAATTTTACTGTTTTATGCGTTAATACTTTCAATTTCAATCTGAGTCAAAGCCTGTCTGTGACCATTGAGAGTCTGATAGCCTTTTCTTCTCTTCTTCTTAAATACCAGAACGGTTTCGCCTTTGCAATGCTTGATAACCTTTGCTGATACCGATGCGTTTTCTACTACCGGAGCGCCTACCTTAACGCTTCCTTCATTGTCAACGAGGAGAACGCGGTCCAACTTAACACTGCTGCCCTCTTCGCTTGCCATGCGGTTCACGAAAAGCTTTGAGCCCTTCTCAACCTTGAACTGCTGGCCTAAAATTTCTACTACTGCGTACATTTCTCTATTTCTTAAAAATTTGGACTGCAAAATTAATGCTTTCCATCCACCCGACAAAATTTTTCAACACTTTTTTGCACAAAAAGACAAAATCACAACTAACTGACTATTTATCAACTTTATACATCGCACCTATTATTATATAACGAAACTTCTCAAGCACCTAAATTACACCTATTTAATAAATAGAAGGAATAATTTTATTTTTTTGATTGTAGAGATTGAGATTATTGCTATATTTGCACCCCAAAAAATAAATTATTGTTAAAGACAAATTTTAAACATTTAAAGTAATGGCAGTATTACAGAACATTAGAGAGAAATGTGGAGTATTGGTGATCGTTATTGTTGGTTTAGCTCTTTTGGCATTCCTTCTTGGCGACTTCCTTAGCTCAGGACGCATCGGACATGGCGACGATTCAGTTATTGCAAAAATCAACGGATCGAAGGTTGACTATAGCGAATGGACTGCAAGTTACAACAACCACCGCTTATTCTACGAAGTTGCACAACAGGGCAGAAACATCGATTCCAACACAGAAAGAAGCCTTAGGGAAAGTGCATGGAACGATATTCTTAACACATACGTATGGAACAACTACTACGAAGAAGTAGGTATTGGCATAAGCGACGAAGAACTCGAAGACCTTCTTTATGGTCCAGTTCACGCACACAATATCATTGTCCAGAATTTCGGACTTCAGAAGAACGAAAACGGAGAATATGACACTAAGGCTCCGAAGAATTTCTTCGACAATGCCGAAACCGATCCAAACTACGAAGTAATTGCTGAATACTGGAAAAAGGCAATAAAGGAAGACCAGATAAGCACAAAGTACGGAAACATGTTGTCGAAAGGTTTCTACACACCGACAGCTCTTGCCAAGATGTACTATGAAGACCAGACCAACATGGTTGACTTCGCTTACGCATATCGCGATTACAACAGCATAAAGGACGAAGAAATTACCGTTTCCGACAAGGACTTACAGGCTTACTACGACAAGCACAAAAAGAGATTTGTTGAAGATCAGGACAACAGAGACATCGAATATGTTGTATTCGACATTGTTCCTTCTGAAAGCGACATCGAAGAAATAAAGAAGAATACAGAAGAACTTCGCAATGAACTGAATGCTCTCGAAGAAAATGAAGTTTCTTTTGCTCAGGTAAACAGCAGCAACAGCCGTCCGGAAGACAGACGTATCTACAAGGACGAGTTCTATGCAAACCAGAAGGATGTTGAAAACATGGGATTTGATGAAGAATTCTTCAATTCGGAAAAAGGCACAACATCTGATGTAAAGATGGTTGGCAACTTCTTCGTTTGCGGTAAGATAATTGAAGCAGCAAACAGACCAGATTCAGTAAATGCTTCACACATTCTCCTTATTCCAAACGACAGCATTACAATGGAAATGTGCAAGGCTAAAGCTGACAGTCTCGCAAATATACTTAGAAGCACAAAGGCTGATTCGGCTACATTCGCAGCAATGGCAACCGAATATTCACAAGATCCGGGTTCAAAGAACGATGGTGGTAACCTTGGCGACTTCACCGAAGGCACAATGATTACCGAATTCAACGACGCTTGCTTTGCAAATGCAGCTGGAACAATCCAAGTTGTTGAATCTCCTTACGGAGTACATATCATCAAGATAAACTCGCAGACAAAGCCTGTAAGAAAAGTTAAACTCGCTGTTCTTGATCAGGAAATCAAGTTCTCGGACAATACCTACGAAGCTGCATTCCATGCTTCAAACAAGTTCATGGCAACAAGCACAACTGCTGAAGATTTCGACAAGAATGCAACAGAACAGAACCTTAACGTAAGAATGGCTAACAGAATCACCGATATGAGCGACAATGTAATCCCAGGCATCGACAATGGTCGTGAAATTGTTCGCTGGGCATTCAACGAAGAAAGAAAAGTTGGTGATGTATCAAATGTTTTCGAAAGCTCTGCTCGCGACAAATTCCTCGTTGTTAAACTCTCGAAGATTCGCGAAAAAGGTTTCACTCCATTCGAGGATACAAAGGAAGTAATTGAACCAGAAGTAAGAAAGCAACTGAAGGCAGAAAAGATGATGGCAGAAATGAAAGGCATGACAGTGGAAGCTATTGCTCAGAAATTCGAAGCAAAGACCGACACCCTTACCAACATCAACTTCTCAAGCTTCTCGCTCCCAGGTCTTGGACTTATCGAGCCTAAGGTAAATGCAGTAGCATTGAACAGCGAAGTAAACGCAGTTTCTGCTCCTATCGACGGCAACAACGGTGTATATGTAATAAAGGTATTGAAGAAAACTGCAGCTCCCGAAAAGCAAGACTTTGAAAACGATAAGCTCGCAAAGATGCAGGACTATATGAGAAACTACTCGTACCGCATGAACAACGCTGTGAAGAAAATCATAAAGATAGATGACAGAAGAGCTAAATTCTTCTAAAAAATAAAAACTACCATAAAAAAGAACCTTGAAAGAGGTTCTTTTTTTGTTTTATTCAAACTAAACATATACCTTTGGCAGACATTTCATAACGCATGAAACAAACTCTTGCTATATTGGTCATAATACTATCGTTAGCTACAAGCTGTAAACGCACCAATTTCAACTATCCACAATCAAAGGTATGGGCACACCGAGTAAACGATACAGCCTCAGCAAGAGAAAAAAGCAAGATGTTCGATGGATTAGAATTAGATGCAATATACTCGGAACATCAGGACAAAATATTTGTTGGTCACAATATAGAAGACACCGCAAACAATCTGCAAATTGACGAATGGTTCATGCATATTGACAATCCGTCGCAAAAATGCTTCTGGATAGATATGAAAAACCTCGACAAACACAACGCCAAGGCAATATCCGAAAAAATATCATGCATCATGGACAAGCACAATATGAAGGACAATGTTTTTGTAGAAAGTCCCGATGTAAATGCACTGAAAACAATCAAAAAGCACGGACTGCGTGTAATATTGTGGACTGAAAATCCTGTGTGGAACAACATTGACACCGCTACATGGATTGAACACACAAGGACGAAAATAAACGAACTTTGTCCCGATGCCATAAGCAACGAAGCCAAAATGTACGAACTGCTAACTGTAAATTTTCCAGAACAAAACATACACCTTTGGCAAACGCCAACAATACTTAACGAAGAAAACATAGAAATTACCCGCAAACTATGCAGAACTAAACCAGTAAAGGTTGTGCTGGTCGATTATAACGAACCAATAGATTATTAATAAATTATGAACAGAAACATTTTTATTGCAATAACAACTCTCTGTATTATTTCATTAGTTTCATGCAAAAGCAAAGAAGCTCGTGATGGTGACAACAACAAAGTTCTCTCCAAAGAAAACTTTATATATGTTGAAGATTATAGGTTCAAGCAGAACGGAAAAGATTTCTATCCCACTATGCTTAATTATGTAGTCGATATTCGCAAAACAGATGAAGGGACAATAATATCGCCAGCATTATACTACGAAAAAACCAATGAGTTTGAAACCGATTCAAACGAAGAAAACTATAATCAGATATCAAACCATTTCAAGCTCATCAAAAAAATCGGATTCAACTCAATAAGGCTTGTTGTCGACCGAATTAGATACGATACCATATCGGACTCATACGTTTACCTAACAACAAAAGAGGATTTGTGCATAAACGACAAACAGGACTATATAATCAAATCGCTTGAAAAAGTTGTGTCTATTGCAAGGGCAAACGAATTGTATGTCATGATGCTTTTGCCTGCATGTATCGACGATGATTTTATCAAAGAATTCGACACCAAGGTTTTGAAGGCATTCTCGAATGAGCCATACGTATTTGCGTACGACTTTATGAACGAACCGCTTTACACCGACAAAAAGCCGTTCAGGTCAAAGGGCGAAGCGGTAAATATTACTAGGGAATGGAGAAGGATGATGAACGAACATGCCCCCAATCAGCTGTTTACCGTTGGCAGTTCCGAACCATTAGAAGTTTTCGAATGGGATCCTTCGCTCATAGATGTTGATTTCATCCAGATACATACTTATCATCCATTAAGAGTGAAAAACGAAATATACTGGTACAGCAAATATGTAAACCGTCCGTGGATGATTGGCGAAACCTCGCTTCCTGCCGACAACGACTCAATAACCTACGAAGAGCAACGCCAATTTGTAAAGGAAACATACCGATATGCCCGCGACTGCGGATGCATGGGATTCGGATTCTGGGAATTCCAGGACAACCCATACTCGCACGAATATGAAGGGCAATATACAGGAATAATGAACCATGAAGGCACTACAACACTGGATGATGGCACTATAATCATAGGTACAGTAAAACCTGCAGCCATCGATTTTAATAATTTAAAGAACTACCGACCAAATAGCGTAACAGAGCCGCCAGTTAACTACAGGAACATGATTGGACTTTACAACATTATGATTCACGGATATGTATACGACCATGCCACCAACAAGCCAATAGAAGGCGCTGTATTCAGAGCATGGACAGACGACTGGAGCATAGGCATAAATACATATACAGACAAGAATGGCGAATTTACATTGTACACCAACGACATTGTAACGCATTTTGAATGTTCGGCCTGCGGAATGTCTAACTTGTGCTTGTCTACTAATTTGATGTACCAGCCTGCAACCGAGGAAAAATACGACCTATACAATCTGCCGGAAAAAAGGCTCGACTATCACCATAGGTCATACATGCCATTGCTTAAAGATGGCATCGAATTAACAGAAAAGTCAGACAATTACATATTCAATTTCGACGAGGAAAAATTCAACCAATATAAGTTCTCTGCTGAATTTGGAATATTCTGGCTAGAGGAAATGCCAATCTGCGACTAGATTTGCTGCGTTGATTTTTTCAAAATGCTACCTGCCCAAATCTTCAGGTTCGAGCCTTAACCTATATGTATAGGTTGCATTATCTTCAATTGATTTCTCCACTGTAATATTTTTATCTGCAGCCTGATTCTTTACATTTTCATACCATTCTGGATTTGAAACGATTTCGTTTCTTATGTGCTCAAGAGCCGATTGCTTGTATGAAGCATATATGCTGTCGGCGGCATCATAATCGCATGGCGATTTGCCGACAAACGAATCGTCGAAAGAGGCAATGTAACGTCTACAAAAGTTGAACGGGAACAAATGGTTTGTCGATTCAGTGGAAACCAAAATAACAAACTCCTGCCGCTCTACCTCTTGCTTGTAGTCAATATCATCAACCGTATGTTCCGTATCTCTCTCGGGATAAATTGTTGTGTTGTAGAACCAGAATCCTCCGTTGGTAAAAATATTCTGGGGAATAGCAACATTCCATGCCCACACCGTCCACCAGTACGAATCCGAAATGGCAAGAACCTTGGGCTTGTAGCCTTCGTGGAAGCTAATAATAGGATTCTCAATCTGGTTATGATTGATCGGGCATATTAGATTCATCGACTTATATATGTCATCGTCCTGGTTTATAAGAGTATCAGAAACTGTAAAACCATCAATAGTAAGGTAGGCATGTTCCTTGCCTGTTTTTGCTTCAAAATACCTTGAAAGCGAGTCCATTGCCAATGAAGCAGCATATATTGTCCAATGTGCTCCTAAGTTGCAATATATAGCCTTGTCAAAATTATCCTTGTTGTCACAAAAATATTTGTTGAAATCAATGAGAGTTACACTATCACGGGCAAATTCTTTTACATATTCCTTGTAATTGTTTGTTTCTTTTGCCATTTTCAAATAGTATTCCGGAATCTTTTCCGGATAATACGATGCCTTTCCCGGAACAAAAACCGTAAGCAAGGTGACATTACGCGCAGCAAGCATATCCTGAACCAATCGTATCTGCTGTGAGTTTTCGCGTATCTTGTCAATGCCGACAAAGGATGCACCAATGTAACTATTTATGTATGCCTCCTCATATAGTTCTTTGTCCTTTCCTATAACAACCCAATGGGTAGAAGCCTGACCAAATATCGAAAACAGGTACTGGTTGTAGCAACGTATGAAAGATTCGCGGAAACCAAAGTTTTCCTTGCTGTACCGTTCCAATGCCGCCTGATATTCGCCTTTCCTATAACTTGGAAACGAGAAATTCGGTTTTTCGGTCTTTTCTACAGCTCCAGATAGCTCTTTTATATCTACAAAACGAAACTTCTCCTGCAGAAATATTGCTGCGAAAACCAGCATCGTCAATATGCACAATATCCTATAAATCCACTTTTCCATCAGAACCTGAAATAAATGAACGGACTAAAACTTGAAACATTGAGTGCAGCAATGCTAAACAACAACAGGAACATTGCAACTATCCAAACCACAATGTGCTGCCACGATGAATATTCGGTATAATAAACAAAGTTCTGCATCTTTTTGCCGAAACCGAACAGTGCCACAAACGAAAATGCAAGTGCCACCAAAAGCGTTGTCACAAAATGCGGATCACCAATATGCCGTACCGATGCGAAATCGAAGGAGAACAAACGCGTAATAAATGTCCAGCAATCGCCAATATTCTCAATCCTGAATATTGCCCAGCCGACCATCACTAATATGAATGTAATCAACACGCTTGGAACCTTGCCAATACGCTTGTAAACCTTTCCGAGAAACAATCTTTCCATCACAAGGAAGAATCCGTGGTATGCGCCCCAGATTACAAAATTCCAGCTTGCACCATGCCATAGTCCCGACAGCAGGAATACAACCCACAGGTTGAAGTACATACGCGGTTTCGAGCAACGGTTTCCTCCAAGCGGAATGTACAGATAGTTGCGCATGAACGAGCCGAGCGTTATATGCCACCTTCTCCAAAACTCGCTTATGCTTGCCGAATTGTACGGATTGTCGAAGTTTTCGGGGAACGAGAAGCCCATTATCCTGCCAAGCCCAATTGCCATGTCGGAATAACCAGAAAAATCAAAGTACAACTGCATGGTATAAGCTGCTATGACAATCCACGATGTAGCGGTGTCGAGAGTTGCCAAATCTTCTATCAACATACCATCGACCCAACGGCCAAGCACATCGGCGATTAGAATCTTCTTGCTCAAGCCAATTACAAAACGATAAAAGCCCTGCAAACATTCAGACCAGCTATGCTTGCGCCCAGTAATCTGTCCGGCAATCTCATTGTAGCGAACGATTGGTCCTGCAATAAGCTGCGGAAACATCATTATGTAAACAATATAGTCGGACAGCTTCCTCATCGGCTGGTTGATTCCTCGATAAGTATCAACGGTATACGTGATGCTCTGGAAGGTAAAGAACGAAATTCCTATCGGCAACAGAATCTTAATCCACTCGATTGGTTCACTGCCAAACAAACCTCTTATGGCATTGATGTTTTCCATCGTAAAGTTGCCGTACTTGTAGTATGCCAGCAAGCCAAGGCTTACAAAAATGGAAATACCGCAGAAAAGTTTTCTTACCGACTGTTTTTCTGCCTTGCACATAAACTTCACAAGGAAGAAATTCAATATTGTTGATGCCGTAAGCTGTATGATAAAGTCGGGGGCTCCGTAGGCATAGAATATCAGCGAAGCCAGAAGCAGCGTATAATTGCGGAACCTATTGGGCGTAACAAAATACAGCACCAGAAATGCCGGCAAAAAATACAAAAGGAATATGTTGCTACTAAATACCATATTTCTTAATTTATTCAATTACAATTTCATAAACGCGACCTTCGATGTCGGACTTGTTGAAAGGAATAAGCCCCTGATCGAACACTATTGGCGGCCACCATTCGGAATAATGATACTCCTGCGTTACAATACAAAGCATTTGATTGTTTGGAATCGAAGTAACCTCATCGTTCATATATCCAACCACCTTCATATTGTCGGGCGAGCTTCCCAATCGCCAAATAATTTCGGTGGGACGCCATTCGATTTCGTAGTAATAGTACTCCTCGCTGAACACATCGTTCGACATCGGACTTTTGATAGTCAATGCCTTATACAAGTCGGACCAACGCATAGCCTCATAAGTCGTACCTTTATAGTCAATGTAGTTTATACCAGCAGAAAACTTCTTGGGCTGCGGACAAGCCAAATCCCAGTTGGTACAGCAGTACATGATTTCGTTATTATGCATGGCATCATCCTTGGGCACCGACTTATCCCTGTAATATTCTTCTGGCCAAAATCTTGAAGCCTTAACTATCTCAATATCAATTTCCGAATATTTGTTGAAAGTTTCGCGCACTGGATTAGGAGAATCGTCGCCCTTGTCGATATAACCGCAGTTGTAGCATCCACGACGATTGTTCCACGGGTGGTTGTCCTGATATATCATCCAGAATGCGTATGTAAGTCCGTTCCAGATGTTGTGTTCGTTGAGCATTGACGGAAATTTAATCTTGCCACGATATTTGCCGTACGTAAAGCCGAGACGAGTCTTTATGCCCGTCGATTCCTTCTTCATGTTGTTGGCATCGGAACCTGGGTTTACAATGGTTATGTAATCACCATTTTCAGAAACCTTAACGGTAGAACACGGCTTGTCTGTTATCTGCGGGTAGTCCTGCATACGTTGCGATGCAGGATATTTCTTATCTCCTTTGGCATATTCTTCCAATGTAAAATCCGGATTACCAACCACATCGCAAATTTCGGGAATGTTGCGCAAGGTATATTGCTGGCTCACAGCTGGAAAGAATTGCTGGAACAATGCCCTTCTGTATAACGAATCATTAGAACCACACTCACTGCAACTTGTATCAATTGTGTATTCGGGAGTGCGAATATTGAGTTCATCAACAAAAATTCCATCTTTTGGAGTAATGACAGCCCTGGTCTTCAGCACCTTGTTGCCTGTTTCTGCAATTATGTTTGAAGACCTTTTGTTTTTAAACCACTCGAAAGGATTTACAAACTTGCCACTTTCATCTGTAAGCGAAATGTCCTTTATATAATTGGGGATTTCAGCAAGCCCTTCTTCGTTGCATACGACAAGCATAAACGAATAGCATCCTACGCGGGGATTGCGTTTCCAGCGGTGATTTACATTTCCATCTGCATGGCGGTCATTAGCAAGTACCCACTGAGCATCAAGAAACAACTGTTTTTCAACCGAGAAGCCATTCTTTTCTGCCTTATCCACAATGGAAGCATACCATTCGGGCTGCTGCCGAATCTGCTCTGCAACCTTCAGTATCCTTGCGTAGCTTGCAGTATTCTCCATAATGTCGCTTCCATAATATATTTTTTCGTCGCGCGGATTACCGACAATGCGGAAAGAATCATCAACCTTTTCTTCTCCATTAATTTCCTTGAACCCAACTGAAACATCCTCCCAGCTGCCGTAGAAATTCTCACCGCTCAACGAATCTCCTTCGGGAAACTTATAGGTTTCATTCTGGTAATATATCTTATAGTACAACTTGCCCTCTCCCATCGATGGCACATCAAACGAAAACTTGAATCCCTCATCCGATGTCTGGCGGACAGACGGAATCACAATCCCATTAAGCACCACATCTTCCAAATCCATATCCAGCAAAACAGTATCATTCACCGAATTGAAATTTGAAATAGGGTCAAAAACAAGTTTAGAACCATTGCCGGAACATGACAATAAAATTGCCGACATAGCCAATATGCATGAAATAACTATGTTTCGTTTCATCCTATTCCATCAATTTTCTGTACTTAATCCTATGCGGGTCGATGTCGCCAAGACGCTTGCGCTTGTTCTCCTCGTATTCGGAGTACGAACCTTCGAAGAATACCACCTGCGAATCGCCCTCGAATGCCAGAATGTGAGTTGCAACACGGTCGAGGAACCAACGGTCGTGGGTGATTACCACAGCACAACCTGCAAAATCTTCAAGACCATCTTCCAATGCTCGCAGGGTGTTGACATCAATATCATTTGTAGGCTCATCAAGAAGCAAAACATTGGCTTCCGACTTCAAGGTCAATGCCAAATGCAGACGATTGCGCTCTCCGCCCGACAGCACTCCGCACTTCTTTTCCTGATCGGCACCGCTGAAGTTGAAACGACCTACGTAAGCACGGGCGTTTACCAGTTTTCCGCCCAGCTGAACAAATTCCGCTCCGCCCGAAATAACCTCAAACACGGTCTTTTCGGGGTCGATAGCCTCATGTGCCTGGTCAACATAGCCGATTTTCACCGTTTCGCCAATCTCGAAGCTACCGCTGTCGGGCTGCACAAGTCCCATCATAAGGCGGAAAAGAGTAGTCTTTCCTGCTCCGTTGGGACCAATGATACCAACGATTCCTGCTGGCGGAAGAGAGAAACTTAGGTTCTCGAACAACAACTTGTCGCCAAATGCCTTGGTGATATTGTTGGCAACCAAAACCTTGTCGCCCAAACGAGGTCCGTTGGGGATGAAGATTTCGAGTTTTTCCTCTTTCTGCTTTACATCTTCGTTTAGCATCCTATCGTATGCCGACAGACGGGCTTTCGACTTTGTTCCACGCGCCTTTGGCGACATGCGCACCCACTCAAGCTCGCGTTCCAAAGTCTTGCGACGTTTAGATGCGACCTTTTCCTCCATAGCCATTCGGGCGGTCTTCTGCTCCAGCCACGATGAATAATTGCCCTTCCACGGAATACCTTCGCCACGATCGAGTTCAAGTATCCAACCAGCAACATTGTCGAGGAAGTAACGGTCGTGGGTTACGCAAATGACCGTGCCTTTGTACTGCTGCAAATGCTGTTCGAGCCAATGGATTGACTCTGCATCCAAGTGGTTGGTAGGCTCGTCAAGCAACAAAATGTCAGGTTCGGTGAGCAACAGACGGCACAAAGCCACACGACGACGTTCGCCTCCCGAAAGGTGAGCCACCGACTCGTCGCCATCGGGACAACGCAGTGCATCCATGGCGCGCTCGAGCTTGGAATCAATGTTCCACGCATCGGCAGCATCAATCTTGTCCTGCAATTCAGCCTGACGGTTCATTAGCTTGTCCATCTTGTCGGGATCTTCGTAGTACTCTGGCAAACCGAACAAATCGTTTATCTCCTCGTACTCCTTGAGCATGGAAACTATTTCGTGTACGCCTTCTTCAACGATTTCCTTCACGGTCTTGCTGTTGTCGAGTTCGGGTTCCTGAGGCAGATAACCAACTGTATATCCCGGCGAAAATGCCACTTCACCCTCGAAAGCCTTATCGACTCCAGCGATTATCTTTAGGAGCGTTGACTTTCCCGAACCGTTAAGACCGATTATACCTATTTTAGCACCGTAGAAAAACGACAGATAAATATCTTTCAATATCTGCCTCTGCGGCGGTATCTTCTTGCTTACGTTGACCATCGAGAAGATGATCTTGTTGTCTATATCACTCATGTTTGTATTTTTACAAATGAAAATGCAAAGATAAGGAAAGATTCGATAATTTAACAATTTAAGGATTTAACAATTCAAGAATTTAAGGATTCAAGGATTTGAAAATTTAGCTTTGCAGCGTAAGGTTGTGTTTCCTCACCCTCATCGCGGAGGCTAATTAAAATACGCGATACGGAACGGGGAGCGCTGCGGAGACTGCTATCCGCGATCGCATGGTTATTACCGCTCGTTATGTTATTGCCCAAATTTAACGCCATGTAGGGGCAGGTTTAAAACCTGCCCCTACATAACGGAGGGCAAATAACATTACGTTTATTGTTGTTTTACAACCTTGCGGTTGATGACGAAATCGGCGGTGCCAACCCTAACCGTATAGGTTGCATCGGGCAAATTGCCGAAATGCAATACCGTCTGGTAGCTGTTTTGCGGTGCACCGACCTCCTCGGTATAGACGAGGCGGCCAAGCATATCGTAAACATCGATGCGGGCGGGACGGTCGCCGAAGTTCTCCAGTTCGACCGTGAGGTCGCCGCCGAACGGGTTGGGGTAAGCAAGCACTTCGGGTTCGCCGCTTGCCTCGATGCAGTTGGCAACCACAATTTCCGATGCGGTGCGAGTGCCGTCGTAGTCGACCTGCACGAGACGGTAGTAGTTGTCGCCGCCATGCACGCCGTAGTCGGTGTAGCTATAGTCGAGCGGAGCGATGCTGTTGCCGGCGCCTGCAATGCGGGCAATCTCGGTGAAGTTTATAGCATCATCCGAACGTTCGAGCGAGAAGTAGTCATTGTTGCGCTCGGAGGCGGTTGTCCACTCTACGAGCGAGGAGCGACCGTCGCAGGTTGCAGTGAGGGCGGTAAGCTCGATTGGGAGGACGGTGCTGTGGTTCTTTGAACCAAGTGATACTATCTTGGAATATGCTCTTGTAGCAGGAATGCTAACATCAACGCTTATTGTTCCGTATGGATAAGCGGAAACGCTATGGTTTGCTCCGCCAATATTTTCCCAGCAGTTGCCATTCCAGAATGCACCATAAACATCACCTCCGTTGTGGGTCGGACTAACCGAGTTGAAGTGCGCACTGCTGTCGACAGACGAAACTGTCAATTTAGCATTAAGAACACCAGTTGTCGCAATATCCCAGTACTCGAAGTTGCTTACATGGTCGAACTGCGTGGTGTTGCCACTGCACATATCGTTTATGTTCCACCAGCGAGGATATACATCCAAGCCGAAGCCTGCTGGATTGTTGTGATAGCGTACCGAAACACCAGAAACATCGCTCGAAACCTTAACCTTACCAAGCACGTTGTTTTGTCCAGTCGGGAAAGTAAAGCCATTTGCACTGCCGGTCTTTGTAACCATACCTTCGACGTAACTATTGTAAGTCATAGTTTCAGCATTGGCAACACTCGAACTTGTTCCAAATGTTACAAGATCTTTCTTTACAATACCATCGGTAAATGTTGCATCGCCTGTTATTGTTACGCTGCCAGCAGGCACAATATCGCCGCCCTGGTTGTAGAAGGTAACGTTTCCAAGAGTGATATTGTTGCTTATTGTCTGGTCGCCACCATTAGACGATGGACCACAGAACACAACCGTACCATCTGTTTTCGCCAGTGTAGCATCAGCGCCCCTCAACGAACCGATGTTATCGAGATTACCTGCAATGTTCAAGGTCTTGCCTGAGGGAACAGTAAGCGATGCGCCATTGGCAATTGTAAGGTTGAATGCGTTTGCATCACCCGTCTGTACTGGCCAGCCAGCACCAGAACCACGGTTTGTACACTGCGAAGCACCTATATATACGCTGTCGGTAAGCGACGGCAATACGCTTGCAACACGAAATTCTTCCTCGTAGTCGTTGTAGGTGTACCAGTTGGTATTTACATTCCAGTCGGTGCTTGCCGCGCCACGCCAGATATAAGTGTAATCCGAAAGATCATCAATATCGTCGGGAACATTAATCTTGATTACAGTATCGACCATACCACCGCAACCGTTTCCGTCGTAAACTTCCACACCATATACATCTGATGATGAAGCGGGTGTAACATCGCTTAGCAGATGCGCTGTCGCTCCAGTGACAGGATGGCTTATCCTCTCGTCGTTGAGCCACCAGTAGTAGTGAGGTGTACCCGATACTGTTCCCGTACCAATAGTAGAAAGACTTGCATCTATTGTTGTAGTTTCACCAAGACATATAGTTGTAGGATCCATGCCTGGTTTTGTAGGCTGTGTTATTGTGTACGAGAACTCCCTGCCTGGCGACTTGCAGCCGAGATTATCGTGTATGATAAGCTCGCAGTTGCGGTCGGCACCATCAGGATATGTAGGTATTGTTATATGATTGCTTGCGACATTCTGCAAGGTAGGATGAATGAAGAAGTTTGTATGCAAGCTCGGATCTACAAGGCTGCCAGGATATACAAGGCTGAGCGTATCGTTGCCACTGCCTGGGCAATCGCCAAGGCTGGTTGATTCGAGTTCTACATTGTAACTCCAAGCCTCATCCACTATAGACTTTAGCACTATCTCCCACTCAAAAATATAGCCATTGTCACCTGCCCACGAGTCGCAGACCTTTATTTTCCATTCTCCATTAAGTGGGCAACCGACAAGTCCAGAAAAATCTTCAAATGGATGATAGAATTGAGTATGGTTTGCTACATTAGAAGGTATAACTGCCATTTCGGTATTAATTCCAGGCTGATGATTTTCAATTTCTCTTACATATTTATATGTTCCATTGGCATACCCATATCCAGATGTTGTATTATTAGACCAACAATAATCGTAACCTACACCATGAGGTTGCAAACTTGCATCACAAGCATCACTATCGTCATCTATTCGAGAAGGCTCTCCGAAAGCCAAATAAGAGACAAAAGAGCCCCAGTCTTCATCATAATTATATGAGGCGTAGTCATTTGCTGAATATTCATATCGAACAAACTCATAAACGAACCCATCTTTACAAAAATCAGCAGGGGGATGTGCTGTAGCAGCATTAACCATATTTCTTACTGGATTATAAAGTGACGACCATAAGTTATCTTCTATTACAAAAGCTGTAGCTTCTGCTCTATTTCCCGTTCCTGAATAGTATGATCCATTATATACTACATACGTCAATGCATAATAAACGTACCCTGGGTTTGAATCCTCCCCCTTCACACAATTACCTAGGTCATAATATTTTTTATATAATGCATAACACCATAATGTAGTGTATGGCCAATCATACACAAAACCATCTTGTGCGTCTCCAGTTGCATATTTATCTTCCAATATCAATGCCGACTGACCATTAGGACAAACTACAGATATTTGCATATCGCCTATAAACGAATGTTCAAGATTAATCCTTACATAGTCGATATTGTCAGCCGATTCGATTCGTGCATCAGACGGGAAGTCGGCAAATGTAGCACCAGACTCATAACAAGGTTCGCCATAAACGTTAGCACAACCGTCTGGCAGGAATGTAACCTCCGACTCACCCTTTGATGCCTTGATATCAATGGCCTCATTTTCAATATCGATTACTACATTTGGTACATTGTGATTACCAACTACTATCTCGTGCGAATTACCTACACATATACGACCTGCCGAAGGGTCGTCGCCTGTAATGAGAAGACCTTTTGATACGCGCGCCCTTATAGGAATGTTAGCTGGACAGCCATTGGTTGCTACGGCATGTAGGGTTATGTCGTGTCCCATGGCGTACGACACTGGATAGTTGAGCGAGGCTCCTGTATAATTATTTATAATTCCATTGTGAGGATTAACTTCCCATGTACAGCTTGATAATGTATGATTAGCATCAGGGGCTGCCATAATCCTAAGTACAGAACCATAGCATACATCAAAAGTAAGCACACCGTCAATAACAGTACCATCGTCATCCGATTGTGCTCCGTCGGGTTTCGTTACAGTAACCGAAAATCCACTGCAATCCTTGTACTTGGCATACAAGATCATAGGTCCTGTCGGCGTAACAAAATCTCCAGCATCGTATGCAACATCGCCATACTGCGAAGTACTCCAGCCTATGAAAGTACCTGAACTACATTCCGGTATAACACTACTAAGTGCGACAGGTATATTTGCCAGACCATATGTTGAAGGAATATCGGTCGCTCCTGCACAATTGGCAGTAGTATTGTAAGAAATTTCGCATACCGCAGCCTTATCAATGCAAAACTTAGCATTGGGACGATAATATGACCTACTTGTAGTACCAGAGTACGACGACCAGCCGCTACCACCTTCTACTGCGACTGGATTCGGATTCTGTTCGGGACTACTTGAAGTAGAATAAGCATACACAGTCTTATATGTAGAACCATTTTCTGCACTGAAACTTGTTGCTGCACTTGCTGATGCCTTGCTATGCAATGCAACTACTATATTTTTGCTGCCATCGGTATACATGAAATCATCGATATTAAATACATTCCAACCTTCTGTAATTCTCAGACCTCCAGCATATACAAGAGTCATGTCACTTACTGGAATAAAGTCTGTAGCACTTGTAAAGGCATTCTTGTCGGTCATTGCCATGTATATTTTTACATTCCTGTAAACAGAATTATCAGCTCTTGAGTCGAATGCTATACTACGGATAATACCAGTACCTGTTGGGTCCGACCCTCTAATTTCAGAAGCAGTATATATCATCTGGGCATAACTCATGTATGATTCGCCACGCAAAGGCACTTCGGACGATGTAGTTGCACCATTTACAACAACCTCACACGAGTTCGAAACATTTATAGTATAGAAAGCCTCGGAAGCACAATATTCTCCAGATGCCTCGTAAATGGCAGTTATAGTAACCAATCCTTCGTTACCGACCAGCACCACATGTCCAGCATTGTCAACAAGCGCAACATCAGTATTGTCGGACGAATAAGTAATTGTACCAGAACCAATTTCGTTGCGCAATACGGGCGGCATGAAAGCTACTCCAGTGAGAGCGTACATATAATCATCTTCAAATGCGAAAACTTCGGAACGAGGCGTACAGCAATCATCGGCTGTAATTGTAGCAGCCCATCCTGCAGCAACATCAGAGTCATCAGACTGCCACTCAATGGTCATTGTACCGCTTGTAGCCACATAGTCGTGGTTAAGGTCGATACGGTGGGCGTCGCAGCCAGTCTGACCCCAGGCGAGCATGGTACCAGTTGCAATGTCGCCGTCGTAAATCTTCATGCAATCGTAGCGACCACATGGGTTGTCGGCATTAAGCTCGGTAACGAACTGCGAAAAGTTTATGGTTATGTCGCCGCGAGAGGTAAACACTGCAGCTCGAGGGCCCGTAAAGAATTCGTCAACGGCATAGTTTCCATCTGCCCCGCCATCATCGTAGAAATTGTATATTGTTCCACACTCTATTGTACGGCGTATTCCCTCGCCCATGATTATGTCGGTACCGCTAACAGTAAGTGTGTACGAAGTAGACTTGGCGCAATATACACCATCTTCGGTGTCGAGGGTCGCAGTAATTACGGCTAAGCCCTCTCCAACTATTGAAACCTCTCCTGTAGTCGGGTTTACTGTTGCTACCGATGTATTTGACGAAGAGTACTCTGGGGTAGCACCTGTGAAGTTGTTGAGACGTGGTGCCGTGAATGCAGTACCTATAGTTGCACCTGCATGTTCTGCGGCAAAAGCAAACGTACCGGTACGCTGCGTACAACGCTCAATACAGAACTTGATTTCTGGTCTCTCAGAAGTAATAGTTCCATTACTAGTAGCAACATTATTAGTTAAACTAATACTAGAAGATGAATTTGAGATGTAAGCCGCCATATTGGAACTATTGGTATGGTAAAAATTTGGATATTGCACAGATCCTTGTGTTGTCGAAGTACGCCTGATAGCAACTACAATATTGCTAGTTCCATCCCATTCCCAATTATGAGAACTTATATCTATAACGTTCCAGCCATTGTTTGCAGATGTAAAAGTCATTGTTCCCGAATACACTTGCGTAAGGTTGGCATCAGTTATCCATGTTGTAGGAACTGTGTTTTGAGTTGTCTGTCCAATATAAACTTCAAAACTCAATGCAGAAGACGTGCTTTCTTGATAATGCAAAGATATTTCATTCACGATACCACCACCTGGAGCAAGCTCTGATGCCAAGTATAGCTGCTGGGTATAAGCGTAATAATTATTCCACGTATATATGCCTCCATATGTACCGCTGGATGAATAATTTGTACCATTTCCGATCTTATCGCATCCTATCGTAACCGAACATGTTGCTTCGTCGGAACAGTAAGCGTCATTGGCGGTAAGTCTTGCCCTTATTGTTGTTGTTCCCTCGGCAACGGCGGTAACTAGACCGCTGCTGCTTACTGTGGCTATGTTGGTGTCATCCGACGACCAAGTAAGGTTTCCGCCACCATTGTAGCTGGCCGACAGTTGGCGAGAATCGCCTATGTTCATATTGCCTGCTACACATCCCGAGATGCTGAGACCTGGATTGGTACAAGTTATAGAAACATTATAAGTCACAACCTTGGAGCAGTAGCCGCTAGAGGCAGGAATTGTAACAGTTATGGTTGCATTGCCCGAATTAGTAGTATTGACGGTAAGTACACCGCTATTATTTACCGAAGCTACGCTTGTATTGTTAGACGAATATGTAGTACCCGCAGGCAGACTGCTACCATTGTATGTAATTGCTGGCGTAAACGGGGAAACGCTTGCACCTTGCGAATAGTTGAACGGTCCAGGAACCACAACAGTAGGCTCGGAGCAGGTTACATCAATATCGCAAGTTGCTGTACGAGCGCAGTAAGAGTCACTTGCAGCAAGAGTAGCAGTGATGGTAGCCGAGCCCATGCCTACGGCGCTAACAAGCCCCGTATTGCTTACGGTTGCCACACTTGTATTATCCGACGACCACGTTACAGCGCCGCCGCCAAGTCGCGAATACGACAGCTGCTGCGTACTGCCAAGCGCAAGATTTCCACCTGCCGGGCAACCCGAAATGTTGAAATTGGGATCAGTACAGCAATTTTCGGCAGTGATAGTTGCCGCCCAACCAGAATAATTCAAACTATAATCAGAATGCCAAACGACGGTCATTGTACCACTAGTGGCAATTACATCAGAAGGAACTGTTGTGCCCGATGCTGTCCTTATCAAATTGCCACCATCATAAACCTCCATATAATCATGTGTACTTTCTGTATAAAAACTAGAGAATGACAATGTTATACGTCCATTTGACGTAAATGTTGCCCTATAATCCTTACTATCCGTATATTTTCCGCTACATCCGCCCTCATCGTAGAAACAGTAGGTGGTTCCGCAATTGATGGTTTGGGAAATATTTTGATTCAAAATAATAGTTTCATTGCAGTTGGGACAATCGACATAAAAAACAACAGCAGGACGATAATTTCCTCGATTACCATTGCCACTAAAATCCGTATTACTTCCACCACTCCTATATAATACTGAATTTGAAACCTCTGTGCATCCAAAAAAATTATTATTATTACTATTAGAACTAGTATTATCATCAACAGAAATGACTAGATTGCCCCCTTTATAATCATAATCTGTTATATCAAAATAATACCAACCAACAGCACTCATACTAATTGTGCCACTAAAGACTTCCGTTGAATATCCCTTCCAATCACTATCGCTACTATAAGTTGTGCTTGTCGTTTCATCCAAATATATTTTTATAGTCCTGCTTGCTGCGACATTATAGTGTGATAAATAAAACGCTATCTTATTAATCTTGCAACATGATGCTATACCACATTCGCTTAACTCAGAAGCTGTATATATCATTTGCATTGATGTATATTTTTTTGTCATCCAAATAGGAATAGTATATCCCCACACATTAGGTGGTGTTAAGCAACCTCCAGTTCCATGAGGAATATAAATCGGTCCAGTCTCAGCCCTTGTGCTAACAGCCATTTCTGGGATAAGTTCTTCAGAATAATCAATATTTTCTACTAAAGCCTCACAATCATCACCTTCATTTATTCCTTCGCGAGTATCCTCGGTGCGCAAAACCATGTTGCTTACGGCATCGGCAGGCTGGGTGGCAAGTTGCTTCGGTGCATCAATACTAGCACGCTTAAGCTCAAGGTTTCCCTTTGCAGCTTCTGGCAGTGCCTTAACCTTTAGGTCGGCTTTCTCGAGTTTTATCTCTCGCGGAGCAGTTTTCACCTCCTGTCCCCACGCTTCTCCTCCCAACATCATGCACAGGCAGAGAGCCAGAATTGTTAAAACGGATTTAAAATGTAAAAATTTGCTGCGGGAAGCTGCAGAATTAGCATCCAGGCAAATTTGCTGTTTTTCAATAAGATTCCCTTTCTCCATAATAATCAATGTATTAGCAGTAGAGACAGCGTCCCTATATATTCCTAAATCGGTTGTCATATTTCCACACTTCGTGCCCATAATAGGCGTTAACAAATAGATTAAAAATTAACACAAATAAAACCAACGAGCCTACGTATAGTAAACACGTTACAAAAGTATAATATTATTGTATTTAATAGGTAGAATTACGCGGTTATTATACATACAAGAGCACAAATGATAGTATATAGCAGATTTTTTATACGAACAATAAGAGAAGAAAGAGGAAAGAGTTTTCTGAGGGGCGAAACGGAAGAATAAAACGACAACAAATGGTTCCTCGCGGGGCTCGGAACGAAAGAAGGAAACGACAACAAGGACAACATTAAACAACAAGGGACAACAAGAGGGTTCCTCGCAGGGCTCGGAACGAAAAAGATGAAACGACAACTAGAACAACAAAAGACAACAAAGGACAACAGATGGTTCCTCGCGGTGCTCGGAACGAAGATGATTTACCACGAATTACACGAACCTTTAGCTCGGCGTAGCCAATCTGCACGAATAGGTTCCTCGCGGGGCTCGGAATGAAAAAGATGAAAACGACAACTAGAACAACAAAAAACAACAAGGGACAACAAATGGGGTTCCTCGCATAGCTCGGAACGAATATATTATACCACGAATTGCACGAATATGCACGAATAGGTTCCTCGCGAGGCTCGGAACGAAAGAAAAGAAAACGACAACTAGAACAACAGGGGACAACAAAACACCGACAGTCCACTCCTGCAGTCATCGCGGAAGCTAGTCGTAGCACGCGATACGGAACGGGGAGCGTTGCGGTGACTGCTATCCGTGATCTCATACCAACAAAGAGACAAATGTATTATAGTTAGAAAGGAATTTCGTTCCGCTCGAGCCGCGGAGGCTTTTACTTTTTTTGTCACCAAAAACAGTAAACAAAAAAAGTGTGCCCGCTGAGTCTGCTTCGCTAAAAATCGGTTCCACTTCGCTAAAAGTCATTAACTTGCCTTCATTCCATTACGGCCTCGAACAGAATGACTTTTTACGCTCCGTTTCTCCGATTTTCTTAACGCTCACCAGCCAAGGCGGCAATCAAGGTATCTCCTTCCAGTCGATGTGTTTAATAAATAATTTTTGCTTCGAGAGATTACGTCAGAACTAATAGAGAACCGACAGTCCACCCCTGCAGTCATCG